>Ga0210040_10005404_pt1 | contig 16293 bp, 12 predicted proteins | sample CryGeyCG12114_NA_FD_185462 | JGI IMG/M metagenome (GOLD analysis project Ga0210040, IMG submission 185462) | Groundwater microbial communities from aquifer - Crystal Geyser CG19_WC_8/21/14_NA (SPAdes) (version 2) | ecosystem: Environmental > Aquatic > Deep subsurface > Groundwater | place: USA... | reverse complement strand
CTATGCCTGATGCTAACTGGCGCGGATATTCCTACGATTTTCAAAATAATACTTCACCTGACGGAGCTATAGAATATAAAAGCAACACATTTAATGGTGCATTAAAAGGCAAATTACTGGTAGCCAGGTATAGTCATCACGATGATATTATAGTCCTTACTCCCGGTGGCCGTAATAATGATATTATAAGTGCAACTGAAGGTTATTCGATTAAAGGATTTACAGGATTTGTTGATCCTTTAGATGTTACAGAAGATCCTAAAAACGGAAATATATACGTCTCAGAATTTGCAGGACAAGGTAAAATAACTCTTCTCAGAGCAAGAGATAATACTATTACCTATAATAAAAAGTTACCTAAACATTCTTATTAATACTTTTATAAGAATTTAATTAAACAAGGTATTACAATAATAAAAATTGCATGAATTTTTAATTGATTAATTAGTAAAAAAAGAAGCCTTTTACAGGCTTCTTTTTTTATACTCGTTATAGTTTCTCTGCTTTTTTCTTATCGTTTGCTTTCTTTAATCCGTAACCTATTCCTGCTGCAATCAGTAAACTAATACCTCCATCAAAAGGCGTAGGTACATCAATATCTGTGCCGCCAGGATCTTCAGGATTCTGTGCAATTAGGATTGTTGGTATAGTTATCATTCCTGCTATTAATAACAGAGTAAATTTTTTCTTCAGGTTTTTCATATATTGAAATTACAAAAATTATATTCTCATAACAATAACAAGAAATAATTATTCAAATATTAAAGTTTTAGTAATGCTTTTATCGTTCTTACTTAAAACTAATCTGTAGATACCTTCAGGTATTCTCTTTTGTGGTTTTATAAAATAAGTATGGGAAACATTCGTATGTTCTATCGTACTATTATAAATCTTTTGTCCAAGATTGTTATAGATAGATATAGAGTACCGGCCTTTTTCAATATTATTCAAATGTAAATTTATTACATTTTTCTTTATTGGATTTGGGAAAATGATAATGGAGGAATTGATTTTGTTTACTTTAACGACTATTATTTCGCTATATTTTATTGCCCCTGATTTTTCAATTATTTTTATGCGATAGAAATTGTTTCCTGTAACTGCTGTTGCATCAAACCAGTTATAAGTTTCTGAAGCGGCTTCATCCTCTTTTGCAGATACACTTACTTCAAAATTAAAGTGCTGTCCATCAGATGATTTTTCTATTTCATACCGGTCTGTACTTATCCCGTTAAAAGTCGTCCACTCTATCGCTACACCCTGGTCTTTCCCGTAACCTTTTACATTTGTTAGTGTTAGCGGCAAAGTGTTACCTGCCTTAAATATTATACTAAATCTATCATTTGCATAAGAAGCTGAAATGGCAGAATCAATGGTAAAAGGCAACAAAGTTTCTGATGACAGATTAACAGGAGTCTCTTGGTGTAGATATGCATCATTTAAATAAGCTGTAACAGTTGGCGGAAAATTATTTCCGGTCAATTTTAAATAGTAAGGCTTCCGGGTAAGTTGCCACATTTTAAGGATAATAGTGTCATTAACAACGACGGTGGGACGACCTTCAATACTTAAAGTAGTTCCATTACGGTTTATTGCCATGTTTTCATCAAGATTTGTAAATTTATAGGAATCTTCGTCACCAATAGCGGCTGTAAAATTGTTATCAAAAAAAGCAACTGCAGCATCTGCTGTGTTTTGACTTCCTCCTTCATTATTCAATAATAACAGTATTGATAACTTCGGTGCATCAGAGACTGGTCTGAATACTGTTCTGTTAATATTGGTTTTATTAACCTCTTTGAAAGTTAATTTAGGACTTATCGGAGCAGTGCTTTGCCGATCTGTTTTTTGTGCTCTTACAAAAAAAGCCTGTCCGGATTGTATATGCTCATTAACTTTAGTGGAGTTAGGGGTAGTTATATTAGTAAATCCGTTATAAGTAACGTAGGCTCCACGAACATTTAAATTAGGATCCCAAGTGTAATAAGTTGGTGAAATGTCGTGCTTTTCCAAACTATTCCAGTTAACTGAAGATGCATACGGATTACCAACAAAACTATAATAACCTTCAGTCGCACTAATAACAGGTGAGAATGTTCCGGTAAAAAGCGTGCCCGTGGTTCTAAGGATAGTATTGGTAGGCACGGGACTATTTGTTGTCATATCTATACTTCTGTCTCCTCTTACCATTAGCGAATATGGTATACCTGCAGATAAGATACCATTAGTATTTGGAACAGGATTCCATTTTTGACTAACTGTATTGTATGTGAACAAAGATGGATTATTCGTTCTGGTAGGGTCAAATCCCTTATCTATAGCTCCTTTGCCTGTAATATTGGTACCATAACCAGGATTAGGATTAATTCTTGTAGTGATATTGGTATTGACAGCACCTTCCATCCAATTAGCATTAATGCTGTTAACGGTTGTAACCGTGGAAGATAAAAAACGAAAGGCTCTTTTTGCAGGAATAAAACGCTCAACGGTTACATTATTTGCATTTAATAAGGCAGAAGGTCCATCAGCAATTTCCCCAATCATACCAGACCCTGCTGCATTGCTTTTTATAAATACAGGTCTGTGTTGAAAGTCAGCTTTTGCTCCTGCACTTACTTTCAGTACTACCAATGTATCAATTACAAGAGAGTCTGCAGTTATCGCCATTGCCATAGTACCTGCAGCAATTGTTTTGTTGCCGCTGCCTTTTAATAATAATGTAGGATAAGCATCTAATGGAGTGATTGTCTGATTGCCATTATAGTTGTATACAATAGTTGATTTGGGATTAATGATAAGCCGTTCAACATTTTTTACTGCAGCAGAATCATTACCTGAAAAACCTCCTTTTACGCCTGTTCTGAAAATACTGCTTTCTTCCATTATAAATGTTTGATTGCCTTCCGTTCCATCTATCCGGTAGCCACTATTTTCAAAATTTCCTCCTGTTTTAACTGTAAATGATCCACCATCTGCTATAGTCATAATCCCTTTTGAATTACCAACATTGGTGCCGGTAATCTCAATATTGAAATAGGTAACAGGTGAACGAATGGTTTGTCTGGTACTACCGGAATTTGTAAATTCTATGATTCCTCCTGTTAAATTATATATTCCAGCGATGTCAGGCTTGGTTTCTGTACCTCCGACTATAAAGCGTCCACCTGTCATAGTAAGGGTAGTATTTGCATCTCCAAAGGTTTTATTTGAAGCATTTACAATGGCATTATCCTTAATAGTAACCGTACCTTGGGGACTGCAAGTAGAAATGGCTTTAGTACCACTTCCCGAAAAAGTAATGTTTCTGTAATCATCTCTTGAAGTTACATCCTGGTCCCCCTCTTTCCCATATTCTATCGTACTTCCCGGCATAATATTGATCTTTGCGCCTGTAATAGAAGTATTTGTTCCCGAAAAGCCTTGAGCGTCTCGGGTAATGAAAGTTCCGTAAATATAAATGGTTGGTGTACTACCTCCAGTTACTTGGCTCTCACCTCCATTATCAAAAACAGCCCCCGGGTTTATAGTAAGTATCCCTCCTGTGTTTAGCCTTAAAGGATTGATGCCATTAAGAGAGAACGTATTGCCAGGCATAATATTCAGCGAATCCGAAACCGAAATATCTGCACCAACATCAGTAGTTTTGATGCCACTGCCAGCAATAAAGAGTTTTTTATAAGCAAGGGGGGTTACTATTTGATTTCCTGAACGTATATATTCTATAACAGATAAACTGCCCGTAGCATTTAGCGTAATTCCTGCGGTTGTAGTGAAAGTTGTGTTTGCTCCTCCGCCCAGCCCGTTTGCATTTGTCGTTCTGACTGTGCCATTAATTTCCACTTTACAGGAACCACTTATGATATGATCGTCAGCAATTAAAGTTCCATCATTTATAATAGTACCTACATCTGTTTTTAAAGTGTCAATTTTTTTATCTGATGTCAGAGTCACGGTAGTGCCTTTGTTTATTAATAATCCACTTTTGCCTGGTATTATAGTGCCGGCGCCACCTAATAAAGCTCTTTCTCCATTTATAACAAACTTGCCTGAAGTCTCTGCTGTTACTGCAACTTTTCCTGGTCCTGTTATACCATTTCGAAATGTTTTAATGCCTGTACTGGTAAAAGTAACATCAGCAATGGCTTCTAATAAACCATTAATGACTGTAGGCTTTGTTCCACCAATTGAGGTAGGGACAGTGAATCTGAAAACAGGGATAGCAGTTGAATTAGGAAAGTAAGTAACCATTGATATTGGCTTGCCACTATTATTCCAATTAAATATAGAGCCATCATTCCATGCAACATTTGATATAGAATCAGGAATTGCGTAGTTAGAGGGATTGCCAATATTACTAGCTACTTCCAAACTACCTCCACTTTGAATTTCCATTCTGGAAGATGGACGAAAAACTGGTAATGTACTTCCTTTGCCAATATTATGTTTAAATAATCCTCCGCTTTGTACTATGATATCGCTGCCAGGGCCATCTTCTATCGTTAAAGCAGATGCTGAACCTGTTGCAAGATCCAGTGTTCCTCCGCTTGCTATTACTACCTGATCAACTGAAATATTATTACTAATGGTTACGCTATGCCCGTTTTGAATAGTTATAGTGTTAGCTTGTGATGTCGGTGGTAATTCTGCTGGCGTCCAATTAGCATTACCGTTAGGTGAACTTTCCCAGGTTTCAGTAGCATTCCAAACGCCTGTTTTTGCCGAACGAAAATAATCAGTAGGTGAGGTAGTTTGTCCTGCACCTTTAATACTTATAAATCCTGATACTAATACGAAAATGAGATAATGGAAATAGTGAAATTTTTTCATAAAAAAGCACTCGTTAAATCATTAAAGAATTATCAGTTTAGCGTAGGAAATTAGTAGTCATAAATAGCTGCTATAGGATATTATCAAACTTTTTGCTGAAGTTTTCCTTAATATTGAATATAAATTTCAGGTTTTTTTATGCTTTTAAGTCATAGCATATTAAATCTGAGAAGCACGTAATCTTTCACAGGAGTAGACAGGATGTAGGAGTATAAAAGCTTTTGTTTATTAAAAGCGTTTCTTAAGCTATAAAAGTAATACAAATTTTGGTAATATTACAATTATTAAAAATAATAAAATTATGTTATCTATTCTCTTTTCTGAAACAAAAAAGAGGATATTAAGTTGCCGATGGCAGTAAATATAACAGTTCTTATAAAGCAGTAAAAATGAATATATATGTTTAATCCATTAAAAAGTACCTAAAGCTTGTAAATGTATATTTTGAGAATTTATATTTAAATTCTCACTAAAGGTAGATTTTGCAATTGCTTATTATTATTACTTCGTTTGAAATTTATAGCTAATTGCTTTCCTTATTTTTTATTGTTTACAATTCATTTATAAATTTTTAAAAATCCTGCAATATCATATAAAAACATGCGTTATAGTCTAAACCTTTTTATGCTTATCATATATGGTATATGTACTTTCTTAGTAAGTTCATCAGCGATAATGGTGGGATATGTGTGGATACGTGATATTAAAAATACAAAGGCACAGGCTGCAAATATGATACATGAACAAGAAGAAACTCTTGAAGAAACACAACTGTCTGAGGAAGTGCAGGCAGAATATCCGCATTTAATAAAAAAGACTGCATAATACCTGCAAGTCGATTTACAAATATTAATTTAACTTAACGCAGCCATATGTTTTATGTAGCCGGGAAATTTTGATTTCCCGGTTTTTTTTTAATCCAATCGAAAGTATACAAGTTGTTGGAATTATTTCACAATAATTCCTGTTAAATATAGTTTTAATATATATTCTTTCCGACAAGAATAAAATTATTTAATATGAAATGTCGTAGCTGTAAAAGGCCAAAAAGGAGCATTTTTAAGACGTTTTTACTTCTTATATTTTTTGTGTCATTATATTTCTCTTCGGTGGCGCAACAACCGGAAAGAGCTAAGCTTGATATTCAAATGTTACTTAATACAGATTCAGGCCGCCAAAATACAGCGGATGGTGTAGTTGTGATCTTTGAAAAAGATTTTTCCCCTGCAATAGGAGATGAAGATTCTTATAAATTTACCAATCCTGATGAAAATCTTGCTATTGACTGCAATGGAAAATTATTAAGCATAGAGGGTCGCCCTACAATTAATGGTAGTGATACAATAAGGCTCGCAATGTGGCAATTCAGGCAAAAGTCTTACTTATTAAAATTAAGCGGAAGCGGTTTTTCTTCAGTAACAAAAGCAGTTTTGCTAGACAATTTTTTACATAAAAAAACTTCAATTAATCTTACTTCATCTACTTTGATACCATTTGACATTACAACTGATTCGGCGTCTATTGCAAGAGATCGTTTTTCGGTTGTATTTAAAACTGCAAGAATATTTTCTTCGAGTGCTGCGGTTAAGTTGGCAGCAATGTTTGCAAAACACTCTTTTCTTACCGTATCCCCTAATCCGGTATTGGGAAATGCCATTAATTTTCGCCTAAATAATTTAAAAAGCGGCAAGTATGCTGTTGCCCTCTTCAACAGTAATGGACAGTTAATACAAACCGGTTTTATAAATTATGATGAAAGTTCTTCATTGCAAACTGTTGTAGTAGATAAGCGCATAAGTAAAGGCATTTATAATTTACAGTTGAGCTCTGGTAAGCAGACAATAACGCAACATGTACTGTTTCGATAATATGACTAAAACGAAAACATTAAAAAAGTGAGCTATGTATTCTTTCTAAGAAAAGAAAATAGCAAAGAATCAAAAATTAAAACGATAAGAACTTCAGTTTACCTTAATCTTTCCAAACTTTTTACAAGTTTATTATCTTTTCTGATGTTGATTGCGGCAAGAATAAAAAACACAATCATGGCTACAGGTAATAATGCTCCCCATAAGTAGGAAAGCTTTAAGATTCCTGCATTTTCTCCAAATTTCTCTGCCTGTGTTACCTCTAATGCTATAAATGCAACAGCGGCTAAAATTCCTACCACTGTCAGCTTTAATTGCGCAGAACGATTCTTAAAAAGAAAGATAGCTATTACTGCTGTTAAAGCAGCAATGATAGCTACACCCAGTAACAGAAGACTTTCTGACGCATCGTGATTTTTTATTGTTTCGCCAGCTAAAGTACCGGCATATAATGGCACCCGCGTTAGCAAAAAGCCAGCAATTGCAGCAAGTAAAAGCCAGATGGTTTGTACTCTTTGTATCATGTGGTATATATTTATTTAATGTTGTTTGTTTAATAATTTTTCTGGGATAACATACTTATCCTTTTGTAAAAGGCGCCTGAGATTGATAAGCATGAAAATGTATGTTTTTTTTGATTTCAATAAATTTTAACTGTTACTTATTTATCACTTTATAATCAATATCAGAAACTATAATTTTTTGGCAATCCAAAACTTTTCATATTGTTCTTAGGCTTAACCCAGTTCGGGATATAAAGGAAATTGCTGCATAAATTCATTTATCTGTTTCCGTACTGAAGTAATGATATTTTCATCGTCAGCATTCATTAAAACCCGGTCAATTGCATCTACTACCCATTGCATATGTTCTTCATTCATTCCTCTTGTGGTAATAGCTGGTACGCCAACCCGAATGCCGCTGGTTACAAAGGCGCTCTTATCATCAAACGGAACCATGTTTTTATTAACTGTTATATCAGCCTTCACTAAAACATTTTCTGCTTTTTTGCCGCTTATATTTTTGTTTCTCAGATCTATCAACATCAGGTGATTATCGGTACCACCACTTATAAGCTGGTAGTCTTTTTCGACAAAAGCTTTTGCCATAGCCTGTGAGTTTTTAATGATTTGCGTAGCATAATCAGTAAATTCATCAGTGAGAATTTCACCAAAAGCTACTGCTTTTGCCGCGATCACATTTTCCAGCGGGCCACCTTGTGTTCCCGGAAATACCGCCATATCAATCAGGTTGCTCATCATGCGTATATTTCCTTTGGTATCCTTTAGTCCAAAAGGATTTTCAAAATCTTTTTTCATTAAAATAACACCACCGCGAGGACCACGTAAAGTTTTATGAGTGGTTGAGGTAATAAAATGACAATGTTCAAAAGGAGAGCTTAATAAGCCTTTGGCAATTAATCCTGCAGGATGAGCTATATCACAAAATACAAATGCACCCACTTCATCTGCCACTTTTCTTATTCTCGCAAAGTCCCAGTTGCGGCTGTAAGCACTTGCACCGCAAATAATCATTTTAGGTTTTACTTCTCTTGTTTTCGCTTCCAGCATTTCGTAATCAACAATACCTCCATCTCTGGTAACACCATAAAAATGTGGCTCGTATAGTTTACCACTAAAATTTACCGGGCTTCCATGAGTAAGATGCCCACCCATGCTTAAATCAAGGCCAAGAATAGCATCGCCAGGTTGCAATGCTGCCAGCATTAATGCTGCATTTGCCTGTGCTCCGCTATGCGGCTGCACGTTTGCATATTCACAATCAAAAATTTGTTTTAAACGGTCAATTGCCAGTTGTTCGGTTTGGTCTACAATTTCACATCCGCCATAGTATCGCCTTCCCGGGTATCCTTCAGCGTACTTATTTGTCATTACTGTTCCCATAGCCTGCATTACCTGCAAGCTTGTAAAATTTTCAGAAGCAATCAGCTCTATGCCATGTCGCTGACGCTCGAGCTCTTTATTAATAAGGTCAAAAACCAAAGTATCTCTTTGCATGTACTAATGTTTAAAAACGCAAAAATATCTTATTTATATGAATACAACACTTGTTGCTGACATAGTAATTGCTAATAACATCCAGTATTAATATAATTGTCAATATTATAGTTGAAAATGTAAAAGCTGCGTACTGATTAAAATATAGTATACTCAATTCTGGAAAATGGGTATTGTGTTCAGTAGAAATTAATTTAAACAATTTTCCTTGATAATATTCTAAAACTTGTATAGACGAAATTGTTTGAATTGATCTGGTAAAAAAAGGTAGAATAAAACTTTTGTTGATTTTTAAGCAATTTTTTAAAAGACATCAAAAATTGTTGGTTTCTCTTTTTCGGTTTATTTGCACTTTTAATAAAATGTACATGAGATATTCAAAACTGCTGCCTGTAGTTATAGCTTTTCTGTTTTTTAAAAAGTTCATTTATAGATTTAGAAACAGAAAATACGAATAGTTGTTATTACATCTATCAGCGTTTATAAGCAACAATTTCCTGCATTTTTTTAAATTTTCCTAAATACCCATTTGCCTATTTCTTTCCAGCTTGCTTTTTTTCCATACATAAGAATACCTGTGCGATAAATTTTTGCGCTGATCCAGGTAGTAATTAAAAAGCCCGTAACCAGCAACAGCATGCTTAACAACAATTGCCAGTAAGGAACTGTTCCCGGCACTCCGAAAGGAATTCTGCCCATCATAACAACAGGGGAAAAGAAAGGAATGAGGCTCGCCCAGGTAGCAAGGCTGCCAGAAGGATTGGTAATAGCATTCATCATGATTACTATAGAGATAATAATGGGCATAGTAATAGGAAATTGCAGGCTTTGCGCATCCTGTGCATCTTCATTTACTGTACTGCCAACAGCAGCAAACAGGGAGGCATAGAAAAGATATCCAAATAAAAAGTAAAACAAAAAACATCCGATTATTAAAAACCAGTTTGCTTCTGAAAGAACATCTTTAAAATCATTAAATTCATTTGCAGCGCCTGATGCAACCTGTATGTTTCCTCCTCCAGGCATTTGCTGCGATGATTCCTGGGCCTGCTGTATAGTTTCTTTTGATAAAAATGTGGTTGCCGCAGTAGTTAACCCGATAATCAGTATAATCCAGATTAAAAACTGTGTTAAACCAACTGCACCAATTCCCACAATTTTTCCTATCATTAACTGAAAAGGTTTTACGGAAGAAATAATTACTTCTGCTATACGGTTTGTTTTTTCTTCCGAAACTCCGCGCATTACCATTGTGCCATATATAAGCAGCGTGATGTAAATAAGAAATCCGCTGCCGTAGCCAATACCATACGCAAGTCCGCTGTTTCCTTTTTTTACTTCTGAGCCTTCCTGGTAGGTTTGGTCTAAATGTGCCGATCCTGATTTTTTTCTTTCAGCTTCCAGTTCCTGTACATTGATGTTGTATTTGGATTTGAGGAGGTTGTTTTCAACAGATTCGTTAATTTTTTCTTCCACATCTCCCTCGGCTACCATGCCAAATTGTTTTTTAGAAACTAACTTGTACCTGTTATTATCAGATGCGGGCGTATAAAGAATGGCTGAATAACCTTTTTGTATATAATTATTACTGTCTACATCTGTGGGAAAAGCAAAGGTTATAGCTTTTGTGTTTTCTATATGTCCACTGAGCAAGTTGGCTTTGTCTATTATAGCTACCTTTTCGTGGTCAATGTTTTTTATAGAAATTATAGTTACGGCTGTAATTAAGCCCGCAAACAGTAAAGGTGTAAGAATGGTTGAAAGAATAAAAGTTTTGTTTCTGACTCTTATCAGGTATTCTCTTTGTATTATCAGTAATATCTTTTTCATTATTTTGTATTTGCCGGTAAAATGATCCGTTATGCAGTTACTGTTTGAAACTGACGGCTCATTCTTGTTCCTTCAACCAATCTTATAAAAACTTCATTCAACGAAGGAAGAATTTCGTTAAATGCTTCTATGGAAGAATTTTGATGGATAAAATACTGCAGCACTTCATTGCTGAAACTTGACTCATTGATTTTTACTGTTAACTCATCATCCTTTCGGCTAATAATAGTAAATGATGGATGATTCACAACATCGGGAATATTTGAAGCCTGTATACGAAAAAGATTTTCTTTAAACTGCTGCTTTATGCTTTGCACACTTCCATCGAGTATTTTCTTTCCCTGGTTTACCAATACAATGTGATTGCAGATTTCCTCTACCTGCTCCATACGGTGGGTGCTGAATATAATAGTGCTGCCTTTTTTTGCAAGTTCAAAAATCTCATCTTTTATCAGGTTCGCATTTACCGGATCAAGTCCGCTAAATGGTTCATCTAAAATAATAAGCTTTGGATCATGCAGTACAGTAGTAACAAACTGCAGCTTTTGGCTCATTCCCTTGCTGAGATCTTCTACTTTTTTGTTCCACCAGCTTTCCATACCCAGCCTTATAAACCAGTATTTTATTTTTTCCATTGCATCTTTCCTGCTCAATCCTTTAAGTTGTGCCAGGTACAATGCCTGTTCGCCGATTTTCATTTTTTTGTACAATCCTCTTTCTTCGGGCATATAACCTATGTAAAGGTTGTCATTAAGCGGATTGAATTTTTTTCCATCAAAAAGAATTTCTCCTTCATCAGGATAAAAAATGCCGGTAATCATTCGTAATAAGGTTGTTTTACCAGCTCCGTTTGGCCCTAACAATCCAAAAATGCTTCCTTCTTTTATTGAAAAACTAATATCATCTACAGCTTTTTGCGTAGCATAATATTTTTTAAGATTTTGAAGTTGCAGCAGGTGCATATATCAGCAGTTAAGGTTTTTCAAATGTAAGTTTAGCAAGTTATTGAATGCTTTTTTATTTTTTATCAAAAAAAACATACAAACCTTAAGTCGCGGGAGGAAAGCGGCAATCTTAATGGCTTTCACTACAGATTCTCCAACAATTTTACAACACCTTCTCTTTTTAAAATCAGGTAACCGAGCCTGTCGTTACTAATGCCTTCTTTTAGCTGATAACTAAAAATGAGCTGGTCGTTTTCTATATGCGTTTCGAAATAATTGAATTTAATGTTAGAATATTGCTTTAAACCTTCACCAATTTCGTACAAATGCGTCGAAAGAATAAATAATGTATTTTTCATTTTTCGCAAACCTTCAATTACTGCCGTACTGCATTTCATGGCATCCTGCACATTGGTTCCTTTAAAAAGTTCATCAATCAAAATAAGCCAGTTGCGGCCATCATTTATTTTATCAATTGTTTTTTTTATGCGTTGTACCTCATTAAAAAAATAACTTTCGCCTCGCGTAATATTATCTTCTACCTGAATATTGCTTAATAGGCCATCGAATAAACTAAGCTTAAAACTTTCTGCAGGTACACCCATGCCAATGTGCGCCAGATAAACCGATACGCCTACAGCTTTTATAAAAGTACTTTTGCCGGCCATATTGGCACCTGTAAGAAATAAAAAGTTCTGATCCTGATTTAGTTCAATATTGTAAGATACCGGTGTAGCAACCAGTAAGTGAAATAGATTTTTGGCATTTATAAAAGGCCGGTCAGTCTTTATAATTTCAGGAAAACAAAGATTAAACTTCTTACTTGCCATAGCCATACTATAGTAGGCATCTAATCGGCTGTAGATCTCTACAAGTTCTAAAGCTGTCTCTTTAAAATGATACTTCAGGTAATGACCAAATGCGAGGTAGTTTTTATTAGATAACTTTTGTTTTTTGTTCCATGTCATCATTGTTTTTATAACCGGCTTATCTGTCAAAAACTTAATACGATCTACTATAGTTTGTAATAGCTTTGGATTTTTCTCTTTATCAAAACAAGTAATGATACGTTTTAAGCCAATAGCAAAATCTATAAAATGTGTAACGGAAAATTTAATTAAAGAAAAGTCCTGTGAATTCACTATTTTATAATACAGGCTTTTTAGTAGATTAGGATCATTAGGAATTGCATCTATGGAAGAGTCATAATATTTTTGTACAACCATTACCGTTCCGTTAGTTATAATAGAGGGCCATTGTTCCTCATTTTTTATAATCAGCTTAAGTGTCTGTTGCGTCTCCTGTATCTTATCCAGATCGCTGTTTGGGTTTGCAAGCAAATGTCTGAGCCAATCTTTTCCGCCAATAGTAGTGGTGAAATCAAGATGATGAAAAACCGATTGTTCTTCTTCACTATGAAATATTGATAAATCGTTTACCGTGGTTTTGTCTGCCTGCATATAAATTTTCTTGTTTGATACAGAAGATATTTCAACTTTTTTTTAGATTTCGTTAAAACTATCTCGAAAACTTCATTCTCATTCCTTTTACAGATTCATTCCATTGCCCGTTTCCATAAACCAACTGGCCATTTATAAAAGTATGCGTAATCGTGGCAGGAAATTCAAATCCTTCAAGTGGGCTCCAGCCACATTTATATAAAATATTTGGTTTGTTTACAACTGTTGCTGTATTTGTATCAACCATTACAAGGTCGGCAAAATAACCTTCTCTTATATATCCGCGCCGGTCTATTTTAAAACAATCAGCTACTGCGTGACTCATTTTCTCTACTACCTTTTCAATGTTAATCTTTCCTTCTTGTACGTAATGTAACATTAGCAGCAGCGAATGCTGTACAAGTGGCAATCCGGCATGCGCTTTTTCGTAGGGTTCATTTTTTTCGTACCATGTATGCGGGGCATGGTCTGTGGCAATTACATCGAGCCTGTCGTCGAGTAATCCTTGCCAAAGAGCCTGCCTGTTATAGGGCGCTTTGATTGCAGGATTGCATTTTATCTGATTTTCTAAAGCTGCATAATCATCACTTGTAAAGTGCAGGTGATGCACGCAAACTTCTGCTGTAATTCTTTTTTCTTTTAAAGGAAGCATATTGCTAAACAACTGCAATTCTTTTTCTGTGGTAATATGAAGAATGTGCAATCTTGAATCAAATTTCTTTGCAAGTTGTACAGCACGGAAAGAAGACTCGAAACATGCTTCTTCATCCCTTATCAGGGGATGATCTGATGGTTCTAACGTTGCTTTTTCTTTTTTAATTTTCTCAAAATTCCTTTTAATTGTTGCTTCATCTTCACAATGGGTTGCTATCAGCAAATCTGTTCCGCCAAATACTTTTTCAAGAATTAGCGGATTATCAACCAACAAATTTCCGGTAGAAGAACCCATGAAAACTTTTACTCCGCAAACTCCATTTTTTTTATCGTTGGTTCTGAGAACTTCGTCAATATTGTCATTGCCCGTGCCCATGTAAAATGAATAATTGGCAAGTGATGAAGCAGCAGCTATTGCATATTTATCTTCCAGCAACTGTTGTGTAAAAACCGGCGGAACAGTGTTGGGCATTTCCATAAACGAAGTAACACCACCGGCAACCGCTGCTTTTGATTCTGTATAAATAGTTGCTTTATGTGTAAGTCCCGGTTCTCTGAAATGGACCTGGTCATCAATCACTCCGGGCAATAAATATTGGCCATTTCCCGATATTTCTGTAATCTTTTCTTTGACAGTAATGTTGCTGTCTAATTTATGTATAAAGCCATCTTTTATTAAAACATCACATTGTAAAGTTTTACCTTCGTTTACAACCATGATATCTTTTATTAAATAATTCATATCAGCTATTATTTAAACCGGTTATTTTCATGCAAATTATTACATTCGCCCGCACACTTGTTTTTTTATTATTACCGTTAGCATCTTTCTCTCAAAGCTCTTATTTGCCGCTTGGTACTAAAGATTATAAGTTATTAGACAGATTGGAGATTAAGACAGGAAATGCAAACCTTAATTATTCTACCATAAAACCATATAACCGCCGGTTGGTAACCAGAGAAGTAGAAGCAATTGACAGTATGTATGCTGCCGGAGACAGTACTTCATCAAATCTTACAGCAATAGATAAATACAATATACAAAGCTTTTTGATGAATAACAGTGAATGGTCCAAGCCTCGTGAGTCTTACAATAGCAAAAAGCCTATTTTAAATAACTTTTATAAAACCAGGGGAAATTTTTACGAGGTAAATACAAAAGATTTTTTTCTTGCAGTCAACCCGGTTATTCAATACCAGCAAATGGTTGAAAAAGGAAATTCTCAAAAGCTTTTTTACAATAGCAGAGGCGTAAGCCTGCGCGGCATGATCAGTCATAAAATAGGGTTTGATGTGTATGTAACTGACAACCAGGAGAGAGATCCTTTGTATGTACAGCAATGGATAGCTGCACATGCAGCGGTGCCAGGTGCACGTTTTTATAAAGACTTTAAAGCTGCCGGCGGGGTTGATTATTTTGATGGCAGAGCTTCTGTTAGTTTCAATGCATCTAAATATATTGATATACAGTTAGGGTATGATAAAAACTTTATTGGTGACGGTTACAGAAGCATGTTTTTAAGTGATTTTTCAGGAAATGCATTATTTCTTAAATTCAATACACGCATCTGGAAGTTTAATTATGAGAATTTATTTATGGAATTAATTCCGGATGGCAGCAGAGTATTAGGCAATGAACTGCTGCCCCGCAAATACTTTCGTATGAATTACTTAAGTATTAATGCAACCAAATGGCTTAATGTAGGTTTGTTTGATGCGGTAATGTTTGGAAGAGAAGATCATTTTGATTTTCAATATTTGATTCCTGTTATGTTTTTGCGTCCGGCTGAGAGTGATATCGGAAGCAAAGACAATGCAGTCGTAGGCTTAAACATTAAAGCTAACATAAAAAAGAAAGTACAGGTGTACGGCCAGTTATTGCTGGATGAATTTAAGCTGAATGAACTGGTTAAAAACACCGGATACTGGGCCAATAAATATGGCTACCAGCTGGGTTTAAAATATCCTGATGCATTTGGTATAAAAAATCTTGACCTTCAGCTTGAAAGTAACCGCATAAGGCCCTTTACCTATTCTCATTTTGATTCTGTATCTGACTATACACATTTTCATCAGCCATTTGCTCATCCGCTTGGCGCAAATTTTCAGGAGCGTATTGCGATTCTTAAATACCAGCCTTTGCGTAAAATGTACCTGCAGGCAAAAGCAATTTATTATTACCAGGGGCTTGATCTTTTTGACCTGAATTACGGCAGTAATATTACTCTTCCTTATACAACCCGCAATAAGGATTATGGGTATAATGTAGGTTCCGGAGACAAGGTAAAGTCTTTAAATACTGCTTTTCTCGCATCATATGAAGTAAAAGAAAACCTTTTTATAGATGCAAATCTTCAGCATAGAACTTATAATGTAGCAAGTAGTGGTAATACTGCAACTACTGTATTTTCGTTTGGTGTAAGGTGGAATATGGCAAGAAGAGATTTTGACTTTTAAACCCAAAGATTTTATTTGTCTCATGTCTGCAAGCGGGTTTAAATAGTGCGACCAATGACATATTGAAGAGACTGTAAAGCAAATAAATAAGTGGTTTTTACGATTTTAAATAAACGTATTAAGGTTTTTATTTCAAACATTGCATTCGTTTGTTTTCTGTTATTTTTGTAAAAATTCTTACTATGCCGGATCAACAACAGCCAAGCCAGTTAAATATAGAGATATCAGAAGAAGT
>Ga0210040_10005403_pt1 | contig 16294 bp, 11 predicted proteins | sample CryGeyCG12114_NA_FD_185462 | JGI IMG/M metagenome (GOLD analysis project Ga0210040, IMG submission 185462) | Groundwater microbial communities from aquifer - Crystal Geyser CG19_WC_8/21/14_NA (SPAdes) (version 2) | ecosystem: Environmental > Aquatic > Deep subsurface > Groundwater | place: USA... | reverse complement strand
CTGCTTGCTATTGCTTACAACCAACTATTTTAACCATCCTAAATTTAACGAATACCTTTTGTGTACTCAACATACTATCAGCAATTCGTGGTCGTCACATGTGTAGTATCTTATTGTTTGTTGTACCCACTCTTTTGTTAGAATCCACGAAAGCCACTAAACAACAAAGTTGAAATATTAAAGCAAAATAACAAACATACAATTACTTATCAAATCGAATCAAATGTTTTTAAGTTTCGAAATAAGTAATTTTTCTCACTTAGCAAATCTCATAGGTAAATTTAGATTATAAATGTTGCTTTTCTTTTATTTCTAGATCCGTAGTTGTTACTTGCTGACATAAACTTTTAGAAATTTTGCATCCGCCTGTAAATTTTCACTTGATTTAACATTTACGGTTCATTAGCCTGATGATTCGAAAGAAACTTCGTAATTTATTGCATTACGCCCTTAGGTATGTAGCCTTGCATTGCACTACATCATTTGCAATGCTGGCAATGAATTCGTGATCTGAATTCGCTAATTACGTTCATCTTTCTTTCCTTCCCTAACAAGACTACACAAAGGCAAGATCACCAAAATTATTGAGATGAACTTTTTAAGGATAAGATGAAATGATAAATTTAAGTAAGTAAGACCTACTTCAATTAGTTCATTGGACACCAAAAATTCAGAAATTCTTCAGAAACTTTGAAACTTAACTGCATTAAAATTAATTATAAACATAATAAACGTAATTTAATTGTAAGCCTAGCCGACTACTGGAAATAGTAAAAGTATATGCATTGATATAAAGTAAAAAACTTGCAAGCAGCTACTAAAGGCGGAAACCTTAGAAGGACTAAATTATCAAGATTTTGGGAATGATGTTTGACTTAATTAAATTTCAAGTTTGGACAGATTGCGGTATTTTTGGAGATGTTCAAAATTCCTTTTTTTTGTGTACGGAATTCTCCGAATTTTTGACAGTTTTGAGGCGGTGGAGAGGTTAAGTTCGTTAAGGTTTATTAAGTAAGTTGTTTAAAATCTAATTTTTTACAACAAAAACAGCCAGGATATGTTACAGTCCCTAACTTTGCCGTTTGATTTTTCCACGTAAAAGCAAACTTCAAACTTAATTCAAATGAAACTGGTACTTTTAGCCACATTAAATATTCGTACTTCAGTGAACTTCATTAATTCATCTCATCCCTTTGTTGTTTATTTGGCTGGATATAAGTTTATTTAACTGATCTTACCATCTGGATTTTGGTCCGACTTGTAAAAACGGTGCTTAGCCTAAAAACTCAATTGTCATTAAAATATAGAAGCCATTGACCGATGTTTATAAACATCTAAAGGCGCATAACACGATGTTCATCTACATGTGTGCGAAATTTGGTGGTCCTAGCTTTAAAATTGCGACCCAAAACGAAGGACATAGGTTTTTGGTCACGGTGTACATAGGGCATAGCCATGGCTTTCCGCTCTAAAAATACTGCGAAGTATCGCTGCGCTTCTGTACTCATATAGACCCCAAGCGCGGCATGAAGGTAAGCGCAACATTGATTCATCCGCAGTTCTTTCTTGATTGGTTACCTTAATCAAATTGTAGTTAATTCATTATTTGACTGAATTTTGGATTGTTTTTAAGGTTTTGCTGTAATTAATGACATTATTGATCCCGTCTGCAATTGAATCAATTTCGAATCAAGCTCTTTCTTTTGGATACAGAGATATTTTTTTCCGGGAGTCTATATGAGGATATTCAATGATAAAATCACGGCTCACGATTCTTGTCAGCTCATCAAATGTTTGCATGTTTCTTGTTTCTTTTTAGGATTATAGAAAGTGAAATGCTTTAGTGTTTGTCTGTTTGGCGAATTCTCATTTCGCATGCGTACAATGTTAGCCACAATAATTTCTGACTTACTTAATTCAATAAATATTCGACATTCGAGTTTGAGCTTCACTCGCGTGGAAACAAAGCCATTTATCACATTCTATTTATTTTGCAGATTAAGGACAAATCGTGGATGTATATTATGTGTATTTTACCGTTTTTGTGCATTGTCCTAATGAATAGTTATGAAATTTGGTAGAATTTTAATCCATTATTATACAAGATATCATCTTCTCCCGTCTTCTCGTGTAAGTTAGCTGCACCGGCAGTATGGTTACGAAATTCTGTGTTTGCATAAATATTTTATGATGATGGCATGCATTTGTTAATTACTCTAACAAATTGGTTTTTATCAGCAGTTTCATCTAAAAAAATGAACATGTACGCTTCAGTACTTATTGTTTTTTAATAACAGAATATGAAATATGAAAATAGGAATTCATTGACAAAAAAAAATCATATCAATTTTTACAAATCGTAAAGTGAAAGTAAAAATGTCCTACTGCTCTAAATTTTTAGCTGATAGTTAATTTTTGTTTACGATCTGTATCACAACACATTTATAGGTGTCAGTCCGTGAACCACAATGAAAGAATTAATTTCAGTTTCAAAATCGAAATGTGTATGTCACAATCACAATCGCCATAATTAAGCCTTGCTAAAATTACAACAAACTTTAGTTGGCTTTAATTTTACTCTAATTTTTCACATTGGATTTTCTTTCAGGATGAAACTTACACTTCTGGTGACAGTGGTCACCTGCCTTCATTTTGTAATCGCCACAGATCCTACACAAAGTACAATTCTCACTACAACTTCTGGTAGAAGTCGTTTTTCTTGGCTTCTTCATCAAAACGCAAATTCATTGCGTTCCACTTCCATATCGACTGAAAGACGAGAAAAACTTCCTAATTCTGTTGGCAATCATATTTTTGAACCTCCAGAGGCTAATGTCCATCCTACTGCTCCAGCCTTATTGCCCCGTGCATCTAAAAGACCCCCATTTACGCAGCAAATCATTTCAACACCCGAACAAGACGATGAATATCTGTACATTCGAACCGACCATGTCCAAAAAAGTTCCCAATACGTGGACGACAATGCTAGTGTAGCAGATATCAATAATAGCAAACCCGCTCCACACAGAGTTCAGCTGAATGTTTTAAGAAAATCTATGAGAGGCCGTGGTGTAAATTTTGCACCCATGTTTTCTCAAGAAGAAACAAAACCAACGCCTCATTTCGTGTCTTTGGAAGAGCCAAATTCCGAAGGTGGGAAAATCAAACCATACAAAGATAACTAATTGTTACCTTTGTTATTTTCAAACTAATTTTTTAATTACTAATTTCAGTGAAAGAAATTCAACCCACTATAATGGGAGCTGAAATCGTAGAGGAAACAACAATGTCCCCCCAATCATCAGAACTCAACCGTGCTTCCAATGAAGGTAAAACTAAAATGATTATCAATGTGGTCACCTCTGCCCCCAGGTTGGAAGTAAAGGATCAAAAACCCACTATATCCACTACCAGCAGTCAATCAAGTACTGCCAAAACTGGAGCTATTGATAATGATGAGAATACTATCTATCGGGCAAGAAAAGTGCCACAATTTAATGGGCTGAGAAGAACTTTTCCTTCCAGCCTCTCTACCGATCTTCCAGCAGTAAGTACAGTCTCAACCCCGATAGTGAAAACCACTACGACTCAAGCCACGACTCCAAAGTCTTCGATCCAGGACAATCTCGTTGTCGATAAAATCAATCGAGCGGGACAAGCCTTTTTGGATTTTGACGACGCACCTATTGGTGGACTCCATGTTGCTGCCAGCTCTCAACCGGCTCGTGTAAATGTGCGTCCCGCAGCTTCTGGAAACGACTATGAATATGAATACATTTATTACTACTATGATGACGAAGATGAAAAAAATGGAACTGCTACGACTTCGGCTACCCCGGCTCGACGACCGAGCTTGGCAGCTTCGACAACAACGACTACCAACGCTCCTTCAAGTACAACTACTGCTAAGGCTACCACTACGACCACCTCTGCCCCAGTCTTTCAAAGACAACAGTTTGAGCAAGTTGGAAACGGATTTAATAAAAATGTTGCGCCATCTGATCTAAATACTGTGCAAAGAGGGGAAAAATTTGGAGACAATGGTAAGAAATTTTATGGTTTGTTTTGTTAGTGTAAGTTGGTTGGGTAGTTGGGTATACCATTAAATCAATAAGTTTCCCATATAATGTGCGGTTTGGATTTGGTGGTGTCTGCCTTGCAAAGCTATGTGTACATTTGCAGAATTTTTATTTGCTCTCATGAGCACTCAACTCGTTCATTTTTCTTAACACGTTAAAAGTAGGTCTGTATGTAACGCACTGCTGAAGATCAAGTTTACTTTAGTGCTTTAACTGTTGTCTCCCACGCTGTGTTAAATTTAATTGTTGCACGCGTTTGTTGTAACTTTTCATTTCAATGTTCACTCTCACAAGCACATTAACTGATCCGTTGTATGCATATCATGTTTAAAATGGAATAGCCTAACTTGTACATGTTTTGATGCAGTCTTTGCTAACTCTAATGGAGAGAAAATCAGGGAACCCAAAGTTGCTTCAAGCAATGAGGCTAGACAAAAAACCACAGCATCTAACGACGAATATGATTATGTGTACGAGTATGTGGATGATTTGCCCCCAAATCAAGTTGCTGGAAACCCTCAAAGACCTCAACAGTATTTTGAAAACGAGCGGATCAATGAAAATTCTCAAGTTGACAATGATGCGAATGTTGAATTGGACACAGTCAACAGACCAACAGATCCAAATGCTAGACCCAATTCTTTCAATCAGCCAATTGTTTTGAAACAATCCAACCTTTTAACATCTGTCCCTGCTTCAGAATTGGCTGGAGCCCAATTTGCTCAGCAAATCACTACTACCGCTACAACAACAAGTACTACTACAACGACTGAAGCTCCTACGGAACGTTCGAAATCTAATTTCAGAAGTAGAGGCCAAAATAGAATTCGAGGAGGAATTCCTCACCATGAGGCTCCTGAAGAGCAAAAAATCACTCACGCTCGCCAATTCCATGATGCTTCAACTAGGTAAAGCGTTTTAAATTGTCTATTCTAGTGTATCCTTGTGTATACAAATTAAAATTAAACAGTAGAAGTGCTAAAAATATGAAAAGCGAAAATTGCACTTGGACTACCAAGTGCGTAAAAACAAAATTGTTGCAAAATCAATTGTAAGCTCATGTGGATCTTGATCTTATGATGTAGCTCAATGAGTGGTGCTGAAATAGTAAGTTAAATTCGTAGCAATAAAGCACAAGCATTTGTTCAATTTAATTTGGACTCTGCACTGGATTACAACACAAATTTAATACTAGCTAACTATGAACAGATGGTGGAACTTACTGTCATTTTCACTTAACTTTCTGCAGACAAAAATTATTACGTTTACCAAAAATTTGGTCAGTTCAGAGCGTGACTTATTTTTTATAGCGTCAATATTAGCAAAATAATTTCACACCACTAATGTTGCCGTTTTAAAGCAAACATTCATTAACACGTTATTGCACTTTGTACAGTTTGGGTTAGTTTTACTTAAAGGGATCGTTCAGGTAGTAAGCTCTTGTTAGCAAACTAACTAATGCTATAATACTACTTGTACATTGCGTGCCAACATGTTGTGGTGAATTAGCGTATAAAACACCAAACCTCCCCTGTTTTTACCTATATAGCTGGTCATGCTATATCTTCGTAAACGAACAAGAAAGATTTTAATTGCCCTTGGCTTGATTGCTAATCGGAGCTAGCTAACTTTACTAAAAGTGTCAATTTTTTTAGACGAAGAATCAGGCCAAGTCACCATATTGAAAGCGAAGAAAAAACTCCACAGCCAACAGTGTCAACTACTGCTACCACCCCTCAACACCATATACCATCTAGGGTAAGATTTCCTGTACGCCCTTCAGTAGCATCTCCTATTCCCTCGGTAGAACCTCAACCTACGTCTAGTCAGGTCACTTCTGTTGAGCCCTCCTCATTTTCTGTGGAGACATCTGTCCAGCAATCGGAAACGGAACAAGTGACTGGAAACTTTGTGAGGGGTAAATCTGTAAATGACCTATACACATTTTCAAGACTTCAGAATGCCATTCATTCCAGAAATGGGGGTCGAGAGGAGCTTGCTGTAGTTGGTATGTAGTACACTTACATGTGCCGTGCGATGATATATGATAACATAAGCTTAGTATAATGCCCCCTACCGTTTACAGGCCACAAAGCCGTTCCAGTAAGCGGTTTCATCAATTCCAAAGAGCAAAGTTCAGAAGTGATTGTATCTTCTAGTGCCGAAGGAACAACTCCTACTCCCTCCCAAGAAACCGTTTCTCAAGAAGTTAGAGAAACATCTCCAGTTTCATCAACTGCAACGGCTACTACTGTTACAACTGAACCCGCCGTAGCGACAACAGAAAAACCATCTCATAGATTAAATCGATTCAGAGATCGACCACGATTTAATGGTAGAAATCGTGTTAGACGCCCGACTGCCCCTCGTTCTGAAGCAAATGAAACCACTACCCAATCTACATCTGCTACACCCCCAACTGGGAAAGAATCAGTGCTTCCAGTAAGCTTATTCGCTTCAAAACATGATATAAATTTTAACTATTCTATCATACTTCAAATCATGATTGTTCACCAATTTAGAAACGAAATCGTTTTACTGGACAACGGCGATTCAGGCCAACAACTGAGAAACCCGCTGCTGAAGACAAACCAGAAGAAGCCCAAAACGAAAATACCGAAGAAAAAAATGTAACCCATAAACCAGATCGTAGGATTCCTGCGCGTAACAGGTTTGCTCTGAGACGCCGAGGATCTACAACCACTACTGAGGTAAGAATTAATATTTGTTAGGTTAGAGTCCTTAACCTTAAAATCGTCTGACGTTGACACTATTCTTAGGCTCCAGCTGAAGAAGAAGATTCCAATACAGCTGCTGAAGAAGTTTCTCAAGATAACGTAAATCAATATCAACGTAGGCGACGACCTGGTCGTTTCAATGGAGGTCGAAGACGATACAGACCGAGAGATGAGAGACCATCCGCAGAGCAAGAAAATGATGAAGCCCAATCTATAACTACCGAAACAAAATTAGAACCATCTTCTCCAAAGGAAACCCCTCAACAACGTCCTACTGGTCCTGGCGGTCGCCGAAGATTTAATTTTGGAAACGGTAGGCCTCGGGCAGGTGGTAGAGTAAGAGGTAGGTTTGGTCATTCTTCTACTACCCCAGAGACTTCTCCAGAAACTCCTGCCGAGGAGCAGATGGTAACCCTACAGGAAAATAACGAAACTGGCGTGGAGGAACATCGCACTGCAGAAAAAGAAAATGAAGAAGTACATGCTGCTGTTTCACCCCAAGAAAGTTTTGCTACTGATACGCCATCTAGAGGGAGTTCGGGCGTTTTAGGTACAAGTTTCGTACTTTTCACTGTCAAAGCTCTCAGAATATATTTCTTTTTCTTTTGAAAAAATAATAAGAGTTGGTTATATAACGTGCATCTTTAAATTTAAATTATTTAAATTATTACTTTTTATTTAAACATAGGTCGTTTAAGAAGTCGAAGCAGGGCTGCAGCCACTACAACTACCACCGCAGCGCCTGAACCATCACGTTCGCGTAAACCTAGCCGACTCGATGGTATTTTGAATAGACGTAAAAATTTGAACACCGCTAGTCAAGCTCCATCCACGACTGCAACCCCGGAACCAATTTCTGGAGAAGAAGCTGTGATGGAACATTTGGAATCTGATGGAGAAGACGAGCTTCTTCAACATAAGGGTGTAGTTGTTCAGGTATAGAAGTATATCTAGGTATATATGGTAAATATGTTAAAACTTGGTAAAACAGATGTAATCGTAATGTGTATATTGTGTATTTCATTTTAAAGGTTTCCAGCAGTGTTCGAGAAGAAGAAGAAGTGGCAGGCAATGTTAACATTTCAGGTGGACAAAATGCTGCACCCCAGGGCTCAATTTTGTCCAGATTAAGATCACAAAGAAGACCTGGATCAATTTTTGCAAGACGGAACCAACAACATACTGAACAATGACCGTTATTGAATCTTTATAGTTAGTCATGAAAATTAGAAAGCCTGAATTGTTTAAGCGGGAAAGAATAATGAAACGAACGGATGATATTTGTTATTTGAATTTGAACTGAGAGAATCTTCATGATGAAAAATATTGAAGTCGAATTTCTCGCCATATTAGACTGTTAAGGCGCATGTGCACTTTTTATACGATTTAGTATTTGTGTGTTGTTTATGAAGGTAGAGATTGAAGCATATATTTTTATCACTCTGATGAATAATTGTAAGATAGAAAATTGTAGCGTGTCTAACTTTAAACGAATAGACTTGATAAATAACTAAGATACGAAGTTATAGTTACAAAGTTTTCTTTCTTTTATCTTGTTAATATTAAGTTTAAGTATTAAGTAGTGATGCCATCAAGACGGGACGGGATGAACAATAAAACTCGAGATGAAAGCTCATCCCTTCCCGGTACCGGAATGGGGGGCATGCCGAATTTTACAAGTTCACTATCAAAGTCGCTAACTATGATTGGTTCATGATAGTAGACAGTAAAATTTTAACGGAAAAATCAATATAAAATGTTTGAGCGTCGAAGCTCATTTTTGTACTAACTAAGACTCCACTCTGTTTTTTTTTCTTTTCGATGCAAAGTATAAAATCAATAAATTGAGTGTGCTTGATTTTAAGTCTGAATTTTGATGTTATTCTAGCACATGTTCTAATTTTAGTATACTTTTAGATTTTTTAAATGTGTACTTATAAGTGAATCTTAGTGTTATTTTTCAATTCTTCAATGCTTTCTTTCCCTGAAATGTCATGCTAAAGCAAGATTGGGATGCCGAGTCCCATCCCGAACTCACTCAAACTGCCCCCAGACATGTCCCGTCCCGGTAGCATCTCTAGAATTAAGGAAGTGGTGTACTCTGTGTGTACGCTATTGTAAACTTTACTAATTCTGTTTGCTTCTTCAGGATTATTTCAACAAATATGATACTCTCTGCGGTATGTTTTAGAACATTATATTATTCTATTCTGATAGTTTTAGAACTTTATATACATTTGTCTGAGCATGCATGTTATCTCATAAAATGCAATAAACCTCAGCAAGAGGATATAACGTCGAAGCCAAGTTTTTTATTCATAATTTTTTTTTGAACCCTTCAGGCCCCTGGTCTACAAAACGTAAAATACTTTCAACGCACGACTGTTTGCTTAGTTTGCTAGTTGTCCTCGCACGATGCACGCTAAAATTCACAATGCGCTGCTGGGAGTATAGTTATACGCTGCATGGAACGTGAAAATGCGTTGCATTAAAAATGGCTATTCGCTGCAGAAAATATTAGGTAAAAGTTGCTGAGTTAAAAATGTACTGGTTGAAATGAACGCCATTGATTGATATAAAGAAAGAGTGCATATGCTCCACAATATCCACAATCATACTTTCCGTACCAATATGAAGTGCAAATGATCATAATCGTCAAATAAAAAAGTATGGTATGCTAAATCTTCACAGTTTCGGTTTTTGTAACACGTGCACGGACCTAGGACCTAGTAACAGTAGTAACTTTTTGATTTGAATTTTTAGCTTCGAAAATAAATGAGAAGATAGCTTTTACGGTTTTGGTCGAGACAAGTAACTCTATACTCCATACTATGAAATGTTTTTTCCAGGAAAAATCCTATGGAGCGCTGAGGTACTCTTACGCTCGCGCATCCATAGAAAAGTATCATATATATACTGATCTTAAGGATTTTCATAGCATATAGACACTACTACAACAATGCTGTATTAACCCAGCGTTATATAAACTTAAAACTTGTTTTTAGCATCAAATAAATATATTTTCAAAACACAGAAGTACAGCAATGGGATAAAGTTGAAAATTTTTCCCACTGTAAAAACGGTGAAAGAATAATGATAATCGTACATATGGGATGGACTTGCCGCTATACTATGTTCACATCATATTCTCATTTTCATATTCACATTGGTGATGTAACCAACTATTAATTCAAATTTAGCATCTTTTTCTTCGGGTGCCAATATTTTAAGAATTCAGTCTAAAACTATGATACTGATTCTGAGGTACTTTTTTCTTTGGGGAATACTGCTAGTAAATTGTTCGTCTAACAGTAGAAGTCAAGCAATACGAGGGAAACGTGATAAAAATGGTTTGTCTTTTAGACTTTTTGTTTATAGTCGTACTGTCGCAAAATGTAATGCTTGTTCCAATTTGTGCGCATAATATGAAAGTCTTTTCCGAATCAAGGTGTACATTTTGAATTCTAATAAAAAAATATTACTCATGAACTATTTTTTAATGATCATCAGAGCCATGCATTGTGAATCCTGTGACCAAATTGGCAGGAACCTGTATGCCCATTAGTGCTTGCCCTGCGGCCATTTCTAACCTTCGAGTAGGAGCAGAAGTCACTCGCTGCAAAAATGTAAGGCCATTTTGTTTATCTTTATAGCAAAATTATTTACCAATAGCATATGAATGAATGAAATTCGGCTTTAAAGTATATGATGATTTTATAGCGACTTCTTTTTCTTCAACGTAAAAAAGTCATAAACAACTCCTGGTTGCCGCATAAGTATAAAATAATAGAAAATTGTGTTTCATATCTTGGCTCATAAATGATGAAATCCTCTACCGCTTAAAAGACATAAATCTTTCCAGAGTTTGTAAAATCCAAATCTATGCTATACTTACTTATTTCATTTAGTTTTAACATATTGGACATATTTAATGTTCCGTGTGACTGAGCAGAGATCAGAACATTGTTTTGACTTGAAAACACTCAATAATGTGAAATTAAATAAACGAATAAACCATATTAAAACCAACCAAAGAAAAAACGAAAATTCAGGCAAATGATTTGGAGCCTGGATGAAATATTTAAAGTTGATTGATGATGCACAGACTCATTGCTGTTTGATGAACCAGTTCTAGACTACAAAAGATCCATATTCGAGTATATGTATTATCTATTCAATTGGCAGCATTGGATCATAAATTCTGGTGCTTGAATACCTTCATCTTTTAAAATAATAATAATTATGCAATATAGATGCGGACTGGTTTAAAAAGTAATGCATAATTGATTATTATTCTAATTTGCTATATCTTTTAAACCTTAGGCTCGCAATCGTTCCATTGTTTGTTGCCCGTCAGAACAACGCATCAGTGAAAAAAGTAAGTAAACGGAAAAACATTTTACAAATTACCTGTCAGTCAAAATTGTTCAGCTTTTAACTATTTTGACACATCAGCTATTAGCAAAAAAAGCGGCTTCCCTCTAATTACAGGTTCTATCTAGAAATATTCGTTTTACCAAATCTGTCTTTTCTTTTCGCTAACTACCGCCCCTTTTGCCACAATATTGCAAATTGCCGTGACTAATCTGTAATTATATGCAAAACAGTGTGTGAAAAGTATACTGACGTTCTTCGAGTTGTCCAAGGACCCAGTCCTTTGTTGCCCCCAGGCTTCCTGGATGAAGAATCGGAAGAGAAAGATATTTACTGCAGCCCAGAACTGAATCAATTGGTGATTGGGGGCAGAGATGCTAAATTGGGAGAATATCCCCATTTGGTAAGAAAACAAATATTTTACAAAACAAACAAGTAAAAGTAATGTATGTGATATTCAACGAAAAAACAGCTTGCTAGTTTATTATTTTTTCAAATCTACCCGCTCAAACAAGTCAAAAATTAATTACAAAATCACGCCATATTTAACAAATGCGCAGTAATGCATATGCAATGCATGCAGTAAAGTATTCAATTCAATCTTCATAGAAACTAACTGATGTGAATTGCTAAATAATGTTTGTGCCAAACCCAAGGCGTGTGATTGGCGTCTAAAGTTTTGTTCACAACAGGTTGCAATTGGCTACAATAGCTCCAAGTATGCTCCAACATGGCGTTGTGCTGGTACTCTGATCAGTGACCAATTTGTCCTAACGGCTGCACATTGTGTTATCAAAAATAATCGGTAATCAATCTCAGTTTCCATAAAAATGCATTTACTAACCAACTAACTAAACATCTATCTTGTTTTTTCCAAAAAATACTTCATTATACTTAATTGAATTGATACTTAATTAACGCTTCAGACTAACCCACCACGCTTTTAATTGCTAAACGACGTACAAATAGCTCAACAAAGATTTTTACTTAAATCAGTCTTTTCTCGGAACACCCCCAAATGGATTCTAACGACATTCACACAGTTAATAGAATTAATTACGAATTCTCTACCCTAATTTCATCATTAATATCTGCATCAATGCTGTAATCAATAAATATACATTGCGCTCCAGCGAGTAACATAGTGGTAACCAAAATAGCAGACGTACCGAAAGCTATTCTTCGGTGATGAGCAGAATTTGTATCGACGAAAGAACTCAATTTGGATCGTTTAGATATCGGTAATTCGGTGCGAAAATATTGTCGCTGTTCTTCTTCTTCTTCTGGGATTTTGCTGCTGCTACTGCTACTGGGTAATAATGGCCATGGCACTGTTGTTGATGTAAAAATACTAGAGCTGGGATTATTATTAGGATTAAAAGTAGTGGAATCGCAGATTTTTGGCGTAATTGCAGAACTTTTGAGGTTTTGCAACGTAGAAGTTTGAGTTTGTATCGTTTTCATAGATGTAGAGGGATAAGAATCTGGGGGAATTTCATTATTTTCTTCAGTTCGTTTTATTTTTTCACTCGTAGTAGCAGTAGCTATAGTTCTTCCAGTAGTAGAAGTCAGAGTCGGTATTCGGGGTGTTTTAAGAACAAACTGCGGTGCCCGAGCTGTGGTGAATGAAAAGGAGAAAATTCTGGTTGGTACACATCTTTGTAAACCATCACGAGATTGACCATGAGGACAAGGCCTTAAAACTGACGTGGGGATTATTGTTCTTTTCCAACGACTTTGAACTTGATGCGGGTTTTTTGTGGGTCGTTTGAAATTTTCATCTCTTGGGGTTGAGGCCTCAATATGGGAGATGAGCCGTATCGGAGAACAAATTATGTGGAACGATAAGGACACAATTAGAGTACAAGTTGTCATGAGGTTCTTGTGGATTTTCATTATAAATAACCTGCAAAAAATTAACTTTTGCACTTTCGTCAATAAAATTTCACGTAATAGACCTTGCTGTCCTTCAACGGTAAAAAATTAGCTGGCTGCTCAATCAACTTATTATGATTAGAAAGATGAACAACGGGCAAATTTTACTGCCATCGATTCCAATTTTAAACTGCTCCATAGTAAAATTATAGTCCCGCTATCAAGACATATTCACAATAATGCGAACTGAATCAACTTTAATAAGCTTGCACACAACTAGTTCGTCATTCACTGACTAATTAATCTGCCCACAGTTGAGTCTGCAGAAACTCGTACGTGCCATTGGAGTGATTATATTGTGCTAATGCTACCGAGTAACTGAGGGCAGGCGTATTTTCCGAATCTTCGAAGACCATTAGTCTGAGTTAAAGAATATCTGGTCACAGACTGCACCGCATTAGTTGGAGATCACATCTTAGTTTGAAAGTGGCTAACTAACTAGCAAATAAACCCGTCTTGTAGTGGGTCCATATAGTTTAAGCTTCGAATTTGGAGTTACCCCAGTCTTTGTTTACTTGCATCTATCAACCAATGTAAACAGTATGAATGTTGTTCAAAGAGTAACCAAAAAGTTCTGTGTGAATGTGGGCTTGTGCATGGGTTTTTTCGCACATCCATTTTAGTTAGTTAGCAATACCAAGAAATGCTTGCTGACCGAAGGGAGTCATTAGTAGTGTAGATCCAGAAAAACTGGAATTGCCGATACCAACTATTTACCTTGAGTCCAAAAGTTGTTTCTTTCAGAATCATTCCTTTTGATAGATATCAGATTGTCAGGTAAAGGAGATGATAATATGCAAATGAGATTTAGACATGCAGCCTTTGTTGTTGCTTAAGTAAAATGGAGTTGAAGAAGATGAGCTAAAATAATATAATACGCATGAAACGTGTATACACTAATTTTTTGTGCGCAATCAATAAATTATACCCATTATTTAGTTTTTTTAGGCTGCGTTAAATGCAAAATGTAAATGGAGTTAATTGCTGGTAGGTGTACAAATTTATTTCAGGGGTATTATTACTATTCGGAACTGAAAATTTTCGCTTCATTTTTTAGATAAAATAATTTTTGAAAGAAAACATCATTAAATTGAGTTTTGTAACCATAAACTGCAAAAAATCTGGTCATATCAAACGCAGTTTAGTTGTTTGCCTTTGCTTAGGTTTGTAATTTTTTTATTCGCTACATTTAAAGGCAGTTGTTATCGCACTAATCTCCCCAAACTGTGTGATGGTGCCGGCTTGGACATGTGTAATTTATTGCTGCATAGATATGATACACGTCAAAATCTCCGTGTCGAATTCGCCATCGTATTATAAATATTAATGAGATGTAGAAGTACTCGTAATTTTTCGCTTGACAATGAGTAAAAAAACATGCACAAATTGTGGTACAGTGTAGTCTCGAGTGTCGTGTGCGTACTGTCCTAGATGTCTAGATTTCTACGCGCGTTCTGTCTGGCAGCCAATCAGATCAGTAGCAAGAAGAGGTAGAAAGGTAGATAGTCTGCTATGATTAACTGGCAGAAGTATGCGCGTGGAAATCTACAATATTCTGATCTAATCGGCTGCGAGAATAACGCGCGTAAAAATCTACGACAGTGCACGGCATCCGGTGTGCGCCTAGTGTTTCGTTACGTTCAATTTAATTTTTAATTTGTCATCCATGTAGTGCCTCTAAGCATAGCCTTTATGAACTAGTATACTAGTAATAATTCATCACGACTTACAGATTTGATAAGAAAAATGAATAAATACCTTGTAACGGAGCTTCTGTTCGTCAAAATACGCTACCATCAACTAGTTATAGTCCCTCTGCTTGCCTTGATAGTATTATGCATTGTATTATAAACATCAATACCATATTTACTAAATTATGCTAATAATATTTTTTTCCAGACTGAGTACGTATGCAAATATCTCGCTCTAGTATAGTAATATGCTCAAGTAAATCGCCTCCCAATGCATAATAAGCTAATACAAACAACAGTATAACTAGCAAAAGAACTCTTGGCTAGGAAGCGGAAGACCTAAATAACCCAACCTTGCACATATATGGCTTAATTGGCTATACTCGCTCTATACCAGAGACCCATGCATGTAGTAAGTTTTCTCTAACATGACAGTTCCGAAAAGATACTATGGATCGCCAGAGGATGGTGCCTAGCTAGTAATAGATTGTGTTGTAAACAAAATGTCAAAATTACTATTGATGCAAAATACATAAAAAAACTTAATTTACATACGAAATTTATTTTCAGCATCATTCGACCCCAGAAGTTACTTCTTGGAGAAATCAGTTTGCACCATGAGTTCAGTCCATCCCGATTGATAGTTGAAATTGAAAATGTAATCACGCACCCTAAGTACCAATCCCCATTTGTGTACAATGATATTGCCTTGCTAAAGATGAGCAAAAAAATTAATATATCTCGGGCAATTTACCCTGCCTGTCTTCCACAAACAAAACACAATCTGTTCGGTGCAGCAATAAAAAATCAAAATTTCACTGCAGCCGGTTGGGGTGTCTTAGGAAATGGAGGTTAATTTTTCAAACATGTTAATGCGTTTTTATAACTTGCAGTTTCTTATCACCTCAACTAAATTATTAGTTGCAAGTTCAACTTTTTTTGTTGTTGCAGAAATGCAAAGTGACATTTTGCAGGTAGTCAATCTCAAAGGATTTTCAAGAAAACCATGCGACGCATTTTATAATGAAGTGCCAGGAAAAGAATTAAAGTAGGAAGATAATCATGAACCATAACTTTGTGTTTAAAAGTACATTTCATATGATTAATGAGTTTATTATTCCTTAGAATTCCAAATGGAATTACAAGAGCTCAAATTTGTGCAGGCGACTCCAAGGAACAGAAAGATACTTGTCGGGTATAATTTATTTCATAGTATCACCATCATTCAATTAATACATTTTGTTTAGTTTATGTAGCATCATAAAAAATTTCTTGCAAAAGGGAGATTCTGGAGGACCATTAACTGTGAACTTGGATAAAAGATGTGTATTCTACGTTGCTGGCATTACGTCTTTTGGTCCAACACAATGTGGACAAAAAGTTCCAGCCATTTATACAAATGTGCTCACCTACTTGGATTGGATTGAAGAGCATGTGTGGCTTCAAGCTAACTAGTTGAAACTGAACAAACAACATA
>Ga0210040_10005402_pt1 | contig 16294 bp, 17 predicted proteins | sample CryGeyCG12114_NA_FD_185462 | JGI IMG/M metagenome (GOLD analysis project Ga0210040, IMG submission 185462) | Groundwater microbial communities from aquifer - Crystal Geyser CG19_WC_8/21/14_NA (SPAdes) (version 2) | ecosystem: Environmental > Aquatic > Deep subsurface > Groundwater | place: USA... | reverse complement strand
TTAGCGTGCATGACGAGGACCTCCTGGGGTCTGTGAAGTGGTCGCCTTCAGCAGCTCCACCTCACGCCAGGAGGTCCTCGCCGTTCAGCAAGCAGTCAGCGCGTGTCGTCGCAGACGCTCAACCAACGTCCCTGGGCAGTACACCTAGTCCGCACAGCTGACGTTGCCGGCCCCGCCGCTGATCGGCTGTGGACGAGGGTGAGCTCGCAAGCGGCGCCCCGTGCCCACAGCTGACCTCGCGGTAACCAGCGGCTGATCGGCTGTGGGGAGGAGCAAGCTCGCCGGCGGCACGCGACACACACTGCTGATCGAGCCGCCCGCCCTTCATCAGCTGTGGCGCCGGGGTGCGGGCCTCAGATGACGGCCGCCTCCGTCGCCTCGGGGGCGAACAGCTCCTCCGGCCGCCACGACCGGGGTGAGAGCCCCTGCTCGTGGTGGTAGCGCAGGAACGCCTCCAGCACGTGGACGTTGTCCTGCAGCCCGTACGACCAGAAGTCCGCACCCATCAGGGCCCGGGCGGCCTCGAGGTCCTGGTTCAGCCAGGGCAGCATGAAGCGCAGCGCCGACGAGTCGTAGAGGTCCGCCATCGCCTGCTGCTTGGCGGTCAGCAGCGCCTTGTACAGCGACTGCGCGACCCAGGGGAAGCGCTCGTACACGTCCCGCCGCACGACGACCACGTGCATGATCGGAAAGATGCCGGTGGCGGCGTAGTAGTCCCTCTCGGCCGCAACCGCATCGGGGAAGACCCGGCGCACGCGCGGGTCGCCCGCGGCGAAGTTGAGCGGGATCCGCGGCGTGTAGAGGGCGTCGATCTCGCCCTCGGCCAGCATCGCCGACAGCGTCCGGTCCTCGGCGATGCGGGTGACGTCCAGGGCCGCCGTCAGCCGCAGCGGCGCCTTCTCGATCCGCCCAGGGGTCTCCTGACCGCCCGTCACGTAGCGCACCGAGTCCACGGCGACGCCGTGCCGGTCGGCCAGGATCCCGCGGATCCACACGCCCGCGCTCACCTGGAACTCCGGTGTCCCCACGACCTTGCCGGGCAGGTCCTCCGGGCCCGCGATGCCGGACGCGCTCGAGCAGTAGATCCCGCCGTGCCGGAACATGCGCGAGGTGAACACGGGGAGCGCGACGAAGGGCGCGGGGTCCTGCTGCAGCGACAGGACGTACGAGGACAGCGACATCTCGGCCACCTCGAACTCCCGGTGCCGCATCATCCGGAAGAACGTCTCCTCGACGGGGAGCCGCAGGTAGGTCAGCTCGATCCCGTCGGGGCGCACCGTGCCCTCCTCCAGGGCGCGGGTGCGGTCGTAGTCGCCACAGGCGAAGGTGAGCGGGAGGCGGGCCACCGCTACCTGCCCGCTGCCGTCAGGCGGGCGTCCAGGCGCGGGTACACGCGCCGGGCGTTGCCCTCGAAGATCGCCTGGCGCTGCGCGTCGCTCAGCCCGGCCCGGTCGACGTACTGCTTGGTGTCGTCCCACGCGATGCCGGTGTCGGGGTCCGCGCCGCGCACCGCCCCCAGCATCTCGGAGGCGAACAGCACGTTTTCGGCCGGCACCACGCGCGCCAGCAGGTCGATGCCGGGCTGGTGGTAGACGCAGGTGTCGAAGAAGACGTTCCCGAGCAGCGTCGCCGGGTCGGCCCAGCCCTGCCGCGCGGCCAGCCCGCGGTAGCGGCCCCAGTGGTACGGCACCGCTCCCCCGCCGTGCGGGACGACCAGGCGCAGCGTGGGGAAGCGGGCGAACAGGTCGCCCTCGAGCAGCTGCATGAAGGCCGTGGTGTCGGCGTTGAGGTAGTGCGCCCCGAGGGCGTGGAAGACCGGGTTGCAGGAGCTCGACACGTGCACCATCGCGGGCACGTCGAGCTCGACCATCGCCTCGTACAGGGGGAACCAGTACGCGTCGGTCAGCGGCGGGGAGCTCCAGAAGCCGCCGGACGGGTCCGGGTTGAGGTTGCAGCCGACGAAGCCCAGGGTCTCGACGCACCGCCGCAGCTCGGCGACGGCGTCGTCCAGCGCGCCGCCCGGGGTCTGCGGCAGCTGGCAGGCGGCGGCGAAGTGCTCGGGGAACAGGTCGACGACGCGGGCCACCAGGTCGTTGCTCGCCCGCGCCCAGGCGACCGCGGTCGCCGGGTCGGGGACGTGGTGCTCCATCCCGGACGCCTTCGGCGAGAACACCATGAGGTCGCCGCCGCGCTCGCGCAGGACGCGCAGCTGGTTGCCCTCGATGCTCTCCCGCACGGCGTCGTCGGGCACGCTCGCGGGGTCCGGCACCGCCCTCGAGGGGTCCGCGAGCGCGGCCAGCTGCGCGTCACGGAAGGCCTGGTGCGCCGGCGGGGTGGTCGTGTAGTGGCCGTGCACGTCGATGATCACGCCGAGTCCCCCGCGTCGACGTACCTGAGCCCCTTGCGCGCCAGGCGGTCGCGCATGCCGTTCACGTCCAGGCCGAGCTCGCCGCGGGCGTACCGCTCGCGCAGCCCGGCCTCCTTGCTCTCGCGCGCCTGCGCGTCCGCGAGCACCTGCTCGGCCGCTGCGCGCGGGACGACCACGACGCCGTCGTCGTCGGCGAGCACCACGTCCCCGGGCTCCACCCACTGCCCCGCGCACGCCATCCCCACGTTGACCGTGCCCAGCGTCTCCTTGACGGTGCCGAACGCGGAGACGTGCCGCGACCAGACCGGGAAGCGCAGCGCGGTGAGCTCGGCGACGTCGCGGCAGCCCGCGTCGACGACCAGCCCGCGCACGCCCCGGGCGCCGGCCGAGGTCGCGAGCAGGTCGCCGAAGTAGCCGGCCTGCGAGGGGGAGGTCGGGGCGACGACGAGCAGGTCGCCCTCCTCGCAGAGCTCGATGGCGACATGGATCATCCAGTTGTCGGCCGGCGGCACGCTGACCGTCACCGCGGTCCCCGCGACCCGGGCACCGGGCCACACCGGGCGCAGCGCGGGGTCGAGCAGGTTCGTGCGGCCCTGCGCCTCGTGCACCGTCGACACCCCGAGCCGGGCCAGCCCGTCGACGACGGCGCGGCCGGCGCGCGCGGTGCCGCGGACCACGGTGCCTGCCTGCGCGGCGCTCACTGCGGGGCGCCCCATGGCAGCAGGGAGATGTGGATGGCGTCCTCGTCGGTCTCGCCGGCCAGGATGCGGATCGCCCGGTCGACGTCCTCGAGCGGGAAGCGGTGGGTGGCCAGGCGCTCCAGCGGGAAGCGGCCCGAGGCCAGCTGGGCCAGCGCGAGCTCGACCGCCCGGTAGCCGTGCCCGCGCGCGCTGCGCAGGGAGATGCACTTCTCGGTCATCTTCTTCAGCGGGAAGTCCGGGAAGGCGGCCAGCTCGCCCTGGGTCACCATGACCCCCTCGCGACGCTTGAGCGCGTCGATGCCGAGCAGGACCGGGGCGGTGCCGGCGCCGGAGGTGCAGTCGAGCACCACGTCGACGCCCGTGCCGCCGGTCAGCTCGAGGACGCGGGCGAGGGCGTCCTCCTGCTGCACGTCGATGACGGCGTCGGCACCCAGCTGCCGCGCCAGCTCGAGGCGGCTCGCGTCACGGGTGGTCCCGCTCACGACGACGAGCGAGGCGCCGGCCTGCTTGGAGGCGACGACCTGCGAGAGCCCCTGCTGCCCGGGCCCCTGGATCAGGACCGTCGAGTCGTAGCCGACCCCGCCCGCGTTCAGCGCCCACTCAATGCCGTTCGACAGCGGCGTCACCAGCCCGGCCAGCTCCGCGGACACGCCGTCCGGCACCCGGTGGGTGACGCAGTTCCACGGCAGGTACATGTACTGGGAGAACCCGCCCCACAGCCGGCCGGGGTTGTCCGAGGACGTGTAGCCGTACCGCCGGGCGTCGGGGTTGGTCCGCCAGTCGGTGAGCTCGCAGTGGCGGTACTCCCCCGCGTGGCACCACGCGCAGTGGAAGCAGCCGACGTAGTGCTCGACGAACACGCGGTCGCCCTCGGCCAGGCCCTTGCGCTCCAGGAAGCCCTTGCCCGCCTTGGCGATCACGCCGACGTTCTCGTGCCCCATGATCACCGGGTCGCTGGACGGCGGCCTGCCGTACATCTTCACGTCGGTGCCGCAGATGCCGGCCACCTCGACCTTGAGCAGCGCCGCGTCGTCCGGCACGTCCGGCATCGGGAGCTCGCGCAGCTCGGTCCTCCCGGGCCCCGTCCGGACCGCTGCCAGCACCTGCTCCGCCATGAGCGTCCTCTCGTCCCGCCTGCCAGGGCGCGCACTGTAACGCAAGGTCTATTGGTAGGACCATGTACGTTCGCACCGCTGCCCGGCGCCCGCCGGACCCGCCGCCGTCGTCGAGGTGACCCATGGCCGAACCCCTCCTGCGGACCGTCACCCGGACGACGGGGGCGAACGCCGCGCTCAAGGACGGCCGCGTCCAGCCCCGCGGGTCCTCCTTCGCGTTCGAGGAGGTCCCGGTCCTCGTCCAGGCCTTCCGCCGCATGGTGCGCGGCCTGGAGTTCGACGTGTGTGAGATGGCGCTGACCACCTACCTGGTCGCCAGGGAGCACGGGGTGGCCTTCACCGCGCTCCCCGTCCCCCTCGTGCGCGCCTTCCACCACGGCGCCGTCCAGGTGCTCGCCGGCTCCGACGTGCGCTCCCCGCGCGACCTGGAGGGCCGGCGCGTCGGGGTCAACCGGGGCTACACGGTGACCACCGGCGTGTGGGCCCGCGCTGTCCTCGCCCAGGAGCACGGGGTCGACCTGGACCGCGTGACCTGGGTGCTCTCGGGTGACGAGCACGTAGAGCAGTACGTGCCGCCGGCCAACGTCGTCCCCGCTCCACCCGGACGGGGCCTGGAGGAGCTGCTGCGCAGCGGCGAGCTCGCCGCGGTGATCGGGGCCGACCTCGACGGGCCCGACGTCGTCCCGCTCCTGCACGACCCGGAGGAGGCGGGCTTCGCCGCGCTGAGGTCGCGGGGGTCCTACCCGATCAACCACGTGGTCGTCGTACGGGACGAGCTGCTCGCGGCCCGCCCGGAGCTGGCCGCGCAGGTCTTCGAGGCGTTCGCGGAGGCCAAGCGGCTGTACGTCGAGGCGCTGCGGGCCGGACAGGGCGCGACGGCCGCCGACCGGACGTACCGCCGCGTGCTCGAGACGACCGGCCGGGACCCGCTGCCGTACGGGCTCGAGCCCAACCGTGCGGTGCTGGAGGAGCTGCTGCGCTCCGCCGTCGACCAGCACATCCTGGCGCGGCCGGTGCGCCTGGAGGACGTGTTCGCCGCGGGCAGCCGCGAGCTCGTCGGATGAGCGTGCCCGGCCCCGGGGGCGCGTGATGCGGGTCGCGGTCAGCGCGGACCACCACGGCGTCGCCCTCAAGGCGCGGCTGTCCGGGTGGCTGCTCGCGCACGGGCACGAGGTCGACGACCGGGGAGCGCACGACCCCGAGGCCGTCGTGGACTACCCGCCGCTGTGCGTCGACGTGTGCGGCCGCGTGGTCGCCGGGGTCGCCGACCGCGGCCTGGTGCTCGGCGGCAGCGGCCAGGGCGAGGCCGTGGCCTGCAACAAGGTGCGCGGGGTGCGGGCGGGGCTGTGCTCGGACGTCTGGAGCACGACGATCTCGCGCGGCAACAACGACTCCAACGTGCTAGTGCTCGGGGTGAAGGTCGTGTCCCCCGACCTGGCCGAGCAGATCCTCGCCACCTGGCTGGAGACGCCGTTCAAGGGCGGCGTGCACCAGCGCCGCCTCGACATGATCGCCGCCATCGAGCGCGGCGAGCCGCCGGCCTGACCCCGAGCCGAGGTCAGGCCAGACCGGCGGCCGTCAGCAGCACGGCCCGCGCGTCCTCGGGGGCCACGTCCCCCGCCCAGGCGACGAACTGGTCCGGGCGCACGAGCACCAGCCGGGCGCCGTAGTCCTGCCGGCCACCCTCGCAGGTGTCGCGCAGGACGGTCAGCGGGACGCCCTCGGCCGCGGCCTTCGCCTCGAGCTCGGCGACCGCCGCCTCCGGCGCGTCGAACGCCAGCAGCGTGAAGGCGGAGCCGAGAGCCTCGAAGACCGAGCCCCCGCCGGACAGCGGCTGCGGCGGGAGGTGGTGGCCGGGCCGAGCGGTGAACACGTGGCTGCCGTGCGCGCTGCTGACGCCGTCCGGCGGCCCGAGCACGACCGGCGAGCCCTCGTAGTGCGGCTCGAAGTCCCTCAGCCGCTTCCCGAAGCCCTTGGTGACCTCCTCGAAGCGCCGCGCGAACTCCTCACGGTCGTCCTCCGGCCGGTAGGTCTCGAGCACCTGGCGGTCGTCGCGGATCCAGCCGCCGATGACGTCCTCGCCGACGTCCCGGAAGACCGGCTGCCGCTCCAGGCTGTAGGAGTCCAGCAGCGCCTCGCCGCCCCAGCCCTGCAGCACCGCGGCGAGCTTCCAGCCCAGGTTGACCGCGTCCTCGAGGCCGTTGTTGAGCCCGAAGCCGCCGTACGGCGGGTGGGTGTGGGCGGCGTCCCCGGCGATGAACGCGCGGCCGGAGCGGTAGACGGTCGCGACCTGCACCCGCAGGTCCCAGAAGCCGACGTGCTCGATCTCGCAGGCGAAGGGGAAGCCGCCTGCCCGGTGCAGCAGCGCGACGGGGTCGAGGTCCGCGGGCGTGGTGCCGGACGGCACCGGCGCGTGGAAGAAGAACTCCTCGCCCACGTCGACCCGGCCGAAGAACATCCAGTAGCCGTGCAGGTCCGGGTGCATCACGCGGTACGTGGACCGCTCGGGGAAGCGCCGGAGCGCCTCGTGCAGCTCCGCCGAGCGGAACACGACCAGCGCCACCAGCTCGCCGAAGTCCGTGCCGGTGCGCTCGAGGTCGGCCTGCTGGCGGACCAGGGAGTGCCCCCCGTCGCAGCCCACGACGTAGGCGCCCTCCAGGACCTCGAGCACGCCGTCGTGCTCGACCGTGACGCGGGCACCCCCGGCGTCCTGCTCCACCGCCGTGGCCGTCCAGCCGATGCGGCTGTCGACGTGCGGCAGCGCGGCGAGCCGGCGGCGCAGCACCTGCTCGGTGCGGTACTGCGGCAGCCGCTCGTTGGCCTGGGCGTAGTACGGCTGGACCAGCTCGCGGCCGGGGGGCGCGTGCCAGAACTCCCCCAGCAGGTCCCGGTAGACGGTCACTTGACCGATCGGGTGCCCCTGGGGCATGGTGCGCGCCGCGCGCAGCTCGTCGGCCAGCCCCCAGCGGGCGACGTGCTCCATCGTGCGCTGCGACAGTCCCTGGCCCTTGGGGATGCTCGACAGCTGCGTGCGCCGCTCGACGACCGCGCAGGAGACGCCGCGCAGGCCCAGCTCGAGGGCCAGCCCCACGCCCACCGGCCCCCCGCCCACGACGACGACGTCGTACAGCCCGCTCACGAGGACGCGCCCCGCAGGAACTCCAGCAGCCGCGGCGGCACGGTCTGCTCGGTCTGCTCGGCCACCGGCACGTCCCAGTACTGCACCTGCGGCAGGCACTCCTGCAGGTAGCGCGCGGCGGACGGTGCGTGCGACTCGTCCTGGCCCGGCACCACGAGCGCCGGGACCTCGAGCGCCAGGAGGTCCTCCGGCTCGGCGCCCGGCACGGTGTCGCGGTCGTACATCGTGCGCACCAGGCCGCTGACGACCACCGCGTAGCGGGCCGGGTCCCCGGCCCCGTATGCGGCCGCAAAGGCGGGATCGGTGCGGATCGCGCTGTTCCACGGGCCCACGCGGGGGTCGGCGGTGAAGCCCCTGTCGGAGCCCTGGGCCAGGGCGACGACCTGCGCGAGGCCGTGCTCCTCGACGAACGCCAGGTGCTGCGTGAACCGGGCGTGCTGCTTGAGCCGGTAGCGCACGCCGCCGGCCGGCGAGAAGAGCACCATGCTGGCGACCCGCTCCGGCGAGGCGACCGCGAAGGCCGCCACGGCCGAGCAGCCGACGCAGCCCCCCATGAGGTGCGCCCGGTCGATGCCCAGGTGGTCCAGCAGCCCGCGCGCCTGCGCGACGTAGGAGCCCCACGACAGCCGCTCGACCCGGCCGCCGGACTGTCCGGACTCCCGCCGGTCGAAGGTGATGCACGTGTAGCTGCCGCTGAGGTGCTCGAGCAGGTTCAGCCGCCGGTAGATCCCGACCGTCCGCCACGCCTCCAGCGTGGAGTCGAACCCGCCGGGCGAGAACATGAGCAGCGGCGGTCCGTCGCCGGTCACCTCGTAGCGGGTGCGGATCCCGTCGGCGACGGCGGTGGGCACAGGGCAGGTCCTCTCAGGAGGCCGGCGGCACGGGGATGCCGCCCGGCAGCTGCCGCGATGCGCGGACGTCGTCGGCGTACGCGGTCATCGCCGAGAGGGTCTGCTGGGCGACGTTGACGTAGGTGTCGGGCGCGCCGTCGACGGCGGAGGCGGCGTAGCCGATGGCCGCGTGCGCCATGCGCATCCGGCCGTCCAGCCACGGGCCCCCGCCGAAGCCTCCGAGGACCGGGATGCGCACGGCCTGGGCCACCGCCGCCCCGACGACCGGACCGGAGTTGGTGAAGTTGAGCAGTGCCGCGCCGGCCGCCTCGAGCCGGCGCGCCTCGGCGACCAGCTCGTCCTCGAGCTCGGCGGGCACCGCGTCGGCGGCCGACGGGATGGACTTGTACTCCACGCCGTACCGCAGTGCCGTCTGCGGCGTGATGCCGAACTGGGCGAAGACCGGGATGCCGGCGCGGGTGACGGCCTCGACCGCGTCCAGGTGGTCGGAGGCCGCGTCGAGCTTGACCAGGTCGACCCCGGCCTCCTTGACGAAGCGGATCGCCGCGCGGACCGCGGAGCCGGCCCCCTCCTGGAGCGGGCCGAACGGGAAGTCGGCGCTGAGCAGCGCCCGGCGCACCCCGCGGCGCACCGCCTGGGTGACCGTGAGCATCTGCTCCATGGTCACCTCGAAGGGGTTGGTGTGCCCCCAGAGGTTGACGCCGACGGTGTCGCCGACGGAGACGAGGTCGACGCCGGCGCGGTCGACGATGCGGGCGATCTGGTAGTCCCAGGCCACCACACCGACGATCTTGCGACCGTCGTCCTTCATCGACTGCAGGCTGCGCAGGCTGGTCTTGTCGTCCATGTCGGCCGGGTCGCCCTTCTGGTCCGGAGGGCGCTACGCGCGCAGCGCGGAGAGCAGCTCGACGACGTCGGTCTCGTCCGCCGTCGGCAGGAGCACGCGGGCGTGCGGCCGCAGCGCGGCGACCGCGTGTTCGGCCTCGAAGCCCTCGGAGACCACGACGCCCGCGGTCATGATGCCGCGCTCCCAGCAGGCCCGGCCCACGGCGTACGCGCAGCCGGCCCCGGCGTCCTCGGTAGCGACCAGGAGGACGACGTCCGCCTCCGTCAGCTGCTCGTCCAGGCTCGCGGGCACGCCGCCGACGCCCTGCAGGACGACGCCGCCAGCGTCCCCGCTGCAGGTGAAGAAGCGGGCGCTCGTCCACTCCTGCACCGCGAGCCGTCCGGTCACGACCGCCGCGCCCGGGTCGAGCGCGATGACGCGCACGCCGCGGGCCGGGTTGAGCGGGGTGTCGACGCGGTAGCTCGCCTCGGCCGCCGTGGCCGCCCTCGCGCAGCTGCTCAGCGTGGTCGTCAGCGGGAGCGTCATCAGACCGACGCCACCGGCGTGCCGGGGACCACCCGGACGGCCTCGCGGCAGGAGTCGAGGAACGACTCCTTCTGCTCCAGCACGACCGCGGCCGAGCGCACGTGGTGGTGCGCCGGGTCGACCCCGGGCGGGACGGTGCCCTCGTCGCGCAGGGCGATCGCGGCCTTGCGCAGCTTCTGGCGGGCCTTGATGATCCCGCTGTCCGCGGGCACCAGGCGCTCCTTGCTGCGGTCCACGACCGGGCCCATGCTCTCCTGCAGCGAGGAGTCCTGGATGGCGATGCCCTTGATGCCGGAGAAGAAGGCGCCGCGGCGCTGCGCGTCGCGGTCCATCAGGTAGTCGTTGTCCATGTTGGCCACCGGCCGGTAGGTCCCGGGGATGTTCTCGCTGTGCACCCCGTGCCCGTCGATCATGGCCTGCCGCTCCTCGGGCGTGAGGGCCCGGACCGGGTGGTAGTCGAAGCTGTACGCCCAGCAGTTCTCGTCGTCGATCGGGATCCAGAAGTGCCCGTGGATCGGGTGGTCGCCGCGCGGGGGCACCATCGTGAAGCAGGGCATCACCCACGGCGTGATCCGCCAGTAGTAGGTGCCCTCCTCGGCGTTGCGCCGGGCACCCACGAACAGCCCGCCTTCGCTGTCGGCGACCTCGAAGAACGGCTTGGTGTCGTTGAGGTTGTACTCGTTGCCCTTGGCGCCCTTGAACAGCGGATCGGTCTTGAGGCCGCCCGAGTGCAGGAACGTCACGTGGCTGGAGTCGATGCCGCCCTCGAAGGCCTGCAGCCAGTTGCACTGCTGCCAGCGCTTGGAGGTGTACGTCTGCTCGGCGGGCACCAGCGCGAACTCCCACTCGGGCAGCGGCGGCGTCGTGGCCGGGTCGCCCATGTAGGTCCACAGCACGTCGCCGATCTTGACCAGCGGGTACGCGCGGAGCTTGACGTTCTGGCAGAAGCTGCTGTTGTCGGCCTCGGAGGGGACCTCGACGCACTGGCCGGTCGTGTCGAACTTCCAGCCGTGGTAGGCGCAGCGGATGCCGCCCTCCTCGTTGCGGGCGAACCACAGGCTCGCCCCCCGGTGCGCGCAGAACTCGTCGATGAGCCCGTACCGGCCCTCGCTGTCGCGGAACGCGAGCAGCCGCTCGGACAGCAGCTTGACCCTGACCTGCGGGCAGTCGTCCTCGGGCAGCTCCTCGGCCAGCAGCGCGGGGATCCAGTACTGCCGGAACAGCTCCCCCATCGGGCTGCGCGGCCCGGTCTGCGTCAGCAGGTCGTTGATGTCTTTCCTGAGCACGAGGTTCCCCTTCGCTCCCGCCCGCCGCCCGGACTCCTGGCCTTTCGCGGGCTAAATGTCATACCTTTCGAGCTCGCCTGTCAACCAGGCGGCGGGCTAGGGCTGCTCCTCCGGGATGTCCACGACCAGCCCGTCGAGCTGGGGGGTCATCGGGATCTGGCACGACAGCCGGCTGCCGTCCCTGCGGTCGGAGACCCCCATGTCGAGCAGGTCCTCCTCCATCTCGCCGATCTCGTCGAGCAGCGGCAGGTGCTCGTCCCGCACGTAGACGTGGCAGGTGGCGCACGAGGCGTTGCCCCCGCACTCGCCCACGATGCCGGGCACGCCGTTCTGGACCGCCGCCGTCATCACCGACTCGCCCGCGGGGACGTCGATCACGCGCTCCGACCCGTCGACGCCCACGTAGCTGACCTTCGGCATGCTCGTCCTCTCGGCCCGTGGCAGTCCGGTCGCCTGCACCCGTATGGTCTGTCCATTGGACCATAAGCGCCGCAGGAGCACCACACGGCGTTCTCAGCGCGGGCGCACCACGACGACGGACAGCGGGAACGCACGGCGACGCACTGTGGCAGACGTCGCAGCGCACCGTGACCGCCGCACCGGCACCGCCGGGTCCCTGCCCGTACCATGCCCAGGTGACCAAGCCCGCAGCGCCCGCCCTCGCTGGTGCCCCGGCGAGCAACAAGGGCGACCTGCTCAGCAGGGTCAGCATCGGCCGCATCTCCGAGGTGATCGTCGAGCAGGTCCGCCTGCTCATCCGGCAGGGACAGCTCGCGGCCGGTGACCGGCTGCCCTCCGAGCGCGAGCTGTGCGAGCGGTTCGGCGTGAGCCGCGTGACGGTGCGCGAGGCGCTGCGGGTCCTCGAGGCCAACGGGCTGGTCGAGATCCGCGTGGGCGCGCGCGGGGGTGCCTTCGTCACCGTGCCCAGCAGCCGGCGGGTGGGCGAGGGCATCTCGGACCTGATCACGCTGGCCTCTCTGACCGGCACCGAGGTCACCGAGGCACGGATGGTGTTCGAGCTGGGGATCGTGCCGCTGGTGTGCCAGCGCGCGACGCAGGAGGACATCGCCGACCTGTACGAGATCTGCGACCGCTCGGCGGCCGCGCTGCAGGACGACGAGTACCCGCTGACGCTGTCCGCGGAGTGGCACACCCGGTACGCCCGCGCGGCGCACAACCGGGCCGTGCTCATGCTCGTCGAGTCGCTGCACGGCCCGATGCTCATGTCCCTGGAGTCGGCCCGCGCGATCGCGCCGATGCACGGGCGCCGCGGCGTCGACGAGCACCGGGCGGTCGTCGACGCGATCGCGGTCGGCGACGAGGCGACCGCGACCCGGGTGATGGACAAGCACCTGCGGCGCACGGCCAAGCGCCTCGCGGGGCCGGCCCCCGTCCCGGCGCAGGACGCCGCTGCCGGTCCGGCGAGCGCCGCCCTCGGCGCCGGCTGAGGGACCCGCTGCCGCTCAGCGCGGGAAGCCGGTGGGCAGCTGACGGGTCGCCTGGGAGACCGGCTGGGCGCGCAGCCAGGCCGTCACGTCCCCGGCGCTCTTCGGGCGCGACAGGTGGTAGCCCTGCACGATGTCGCACCCGACCTGACACAGCAGGTCCAGGCGGATCCACGGCGCTCGACGGCGCTCGACGGCGTGGCCGACGAGCGGCTCGTCCGCCTTGTAAGACGTCCGCCCGGTCAGGCTGCTTGCCCGAGATTCCGATGGCCACGTCAGCTCCTGGATCATCATCTTGGCGCCAGCACCGCTGACTGCCTGTCCCCTGCCGACCGTCGCCGGCGGAGGGTCCTGCCTGTAGCGACCCGAGGCCGGTGGCCCCATCGCTGGCTGGACGACGGCCGATCGTCATCTCCCGGTCGCCGTTTACATCACGGGCCGGTCGCTGTAGCGTCCAAAGCGTTCTTGGGAACGTTCCCATCGGGCACCCGAGAACGTTCCCGAGCAGTGACGTCACGAAGGGCCACGATGCCGTCCAGACCGTCCATCCGGCCGATCGAGAGCGATCTCGTGGAGGTCCTGCGGGGCGCCACCGCGCAGCGCACTCTGACGGACCAGATCGCCGAGCGCGCGCGGCGCGACGGCGTCACGCGGGTCGTGTTCGTCGGGGTCGGCGGCTCGTGGGCCTCGTCTGTGCCGGCGACGACCCTCATGGCCTCGAAGGGGGCGCCGTTCTCGGCGGAGAACATCAACGCCACCGAGTTCACCGACCTGTACCTCGACGGGATCGGAGAGAAGACCCTGGTCATCGCCTCGTCCCACTCGGGTGGCACACCGGAGACCGTCATGGCCGCCCGCGCAGCTGCCGACCGCGGCGCCTTGGTCGTCTCGGTCTCCAGTGCGACAGGCAACCCACTGGCCGACGCCGCCGAGTTCAACCTGGTCTATGGCAGCGAGCGCACGATCACCAGCGCCAAGTACGTGCTGCTGACCGAGCTGAGCTACTCGCTGTTCGAGGCCTACGGGGTCGAGGCCGAGACGCTACTCGCCCGCGGAGCTCTGGACGCCGTTCCTGAGGCCACGCTCGGCGCGCTGCTCGCGGTCGACGACCAGCTGGGCGCGATCGCCGAGAGGTACGCGAAGTCGGACAACCTCTACGTCCTGGCGTCGGGTCCGCTCACCGGTCTCGCCTACATGCTGTCGGTCTGCTACCTCGTGGAGCAGCAGTGGATGAAGTCGACGCACTTCTTCGCCGCCGACTTCTTCCACGGCCCGTTCGAGCTCGCGCAGGACGACCAGCCCTACATCGTGCTGTGCGGGCAGGACGCGAGCCGGCCGCAGACCGACCGCGTCGTCACCTTCCTGCGGCGCTACCACGACGAGTTCGCCCAGATCGACGTCGCCGCGATGCCGCTCGGCGGCATCCTCGACGACGCCCGGCAGTACGTCGGGCACATCCCGATGGCGACGGTCGTCGCTCGGCTGGCCGACCACTTCGAGGCGGTCACCGGCCACGATCTCGACACCCGCATCTACATGCACCGCGCTCAGTACTGAGCTCACGGTGAGGATGTGCGCCGTCGGTGACAACATGATGGACCGGTACCTGGCCAGCGGCACCATGTACCCGGGCGGGGGCGCGGTCAACGTCGCCGTGCACGCCAGCCGGGCGGGCGCCCGGGCCGGGTACGTCGGCCTCATCGGCGACGACGACGCCGGGGACCTGGTGGTCTCGGCCCTGCACTCCGAAGGGGTCGAGACCTCCCGGTGCCGGCGGGTCGCCGAGCCGAACGCCGTCACCGACGTCGCCATCAGCGAGACCGGCGAGCGCACCTTCGTGTCCTACACGACCCCGGCCGCCGTGCTCGAGCTCTCCGCCACCGACCGCGCTCACCTCGAGGCGTGCGACTGGGTCTACACGAACTACTCCAGCGCCACCGAGCACCTGGTGCCGGCCCTGGCCGACCTCGCGCCGCTCGCCTTCGACTTCTCCTACAAGGAGATGACGTACGCGGCGCCCCTGCTGCCCCACGTCGACATCGCCGCGTTCTCCCGCTCGTCGCTCGACGAGGCCGGTTGCCGGGAGCTGATAGCGGAGACGCACGCTCGGGGCCCTCGCTACGTCATCGTCACCCGCGGCCCAGCCGGGACGCTCGTCGGGGTGCCCGCAGGTGTGCTGGTGCACGCTGCCGAACCGGTCGACGTCGTCGACACGCTCGGCGCGGGTGACGCCTACCTGGCCCGCTTCGTGTGCGGCGTGTTCGGGGGCGAGGACCCGCCCGACGCCGCCCGCGCGGCCGGCCACGCGGCCGCCCAGGTGTGCCGCTCGGCGGGCGCCTTCGGCCATCCGTACCCAAGCCCGCTCGGGAAGGAGAGGAATGACATCAACCTCGGTGCTTAGGGTCTCCGGCGTCACCAAGCGGTACCGGCACGTCCAGGCCCTCCGCGGGGTCGACCTCGAGGTGCGGCCGGGCGAGGTGCACGCGCTGCTCGGCGACAACGGGGCCGGCAAGTCGACCCTGATGAAGATCCTGGCCGGCGCGGTCGCCCCGAGCAGCGGCACGATCGAGGTCAACGGCACGCGGGTGAGCTTCAGCAAGCCGAGCGAAGCCCAGGATGCCGGTATCGAGACGGTCTACCAGGACCTGGCGCTCGCCTCTTCGCTCACGCCGGGCGAGAACCTCTTCCTCGGGCGCGAGATCATGCGCCCGGGCCTGCTCGGCCGGCTCGGGTTCGTGGACCGCCGGGCCATGGACCGGGAGGCCGTCGAGCAGCTCGCCGGGCTCGGGGCGCGCACCCCGCGCCCGGACGTCGAGGTCGAGTCGCTCTCCGGGGGCCAGCGCCAGGCCGTCGCCGTCGCCCGGGCCGCCCGGTGGGGCTCGGCGCTGATCATGATGGACGAGCCGACCGCTGCCCTCGGGGTGTCCCAGACGGCCTCGGTGCTCGAGCTGATCCGCCGGGTGAGGGACGAACGCAAGCTCTCGGTGCTCCTGATCTCGCACAGCCTCCCCGACGTCTTCGCCGTCGCCGACCGCGCGACCGTGCTGCGCATGGGCGCCACGGTCATGACCGAAGAGCTGTCAGCGCTGAGCACCAACGACGTGATCGCGGCGATGACCGGCAGCACCTTCGCTCCGACTCGGGAGGAGAGCCCATGACCGTGACCGCTCCCCCCGAGGAGAGCGTCGAGGCCCCCAGCATCACCGAGAACCTGCTGGCCAGCCCGCGCCTCTCGAACCTGACGATCTTCGCCCTGTTCGTGGTCATCTTCGTGGTCTTCGCCCTCAGCTCGCCCTCGGGCACGTTCCTCACGAGCAACAACATCCAGGGCATTGTCCTGTCCGCCTCGCAGGTGCTGATCCTCGGTGCGGGGGTGACCTTCCTGCTGATCGCGGGGGGGCTCGACCTCTCGGTGGGCGCGGTGATTGTGTTCGCCTCGGTCGCGGCGGCCAAGTACATGGCGGCCTCCACCGCCGACCTGACCGACCGGGCCGGCTGGTCGCTGTGGGGCCACGTGGTCCTGGGCCTCGTCATCGCGCTGGTCGTCGGCACGGCCTGGGGCCTGGTCAACGGCGCGATCGTCGTGTTCACCCGGATCCCGCCGTTCATCGCCACCCTGGCCAGCAGCACCGTGGTCCTCGGGCTGGCACAGGTCTGGACGACCGGGATCAACGTCTCCGGCAGCCCGATCGAGCTGCAGGAGACGTTCGGTCTCGGCGAGTTGTTCGGCCAGATCCCGTGGCCGGTAGTCGTGGCCCTGCTCGTCGTCGCGCTGCTCTGGCTGATCCTGGCCGCCACCCGCTTCGGCCTGCGGCTGCACGCGATCGGCGCCAACCCGGAGTCCGCGCGCCGGGCCGGCATCAACGTCGACCGCTACCAGATCGCCGTCTACGGCCTGGTCGGCTTCCTCGCCGGGCTGGCCGGCTTCATCGACGTGGCCCGGTTCACCACGGCCACCGTCAGCGGGTACTCGACCACCGCCCTGAACGTGATCACGGCCGTCGTCATCGGCGGTAC
>Ga0210040_10005401_pt1 | contig 16295 bp, 14 predicted proteins | sample CryGeyCG12114_NA_FD_185462 | JGI IMG/M metagenome (GOLD analysis project Ga0210040, IMG submission 185462) | Groundwater microbial communities from aquifer - Crystal Geyser CG19_WC_8/21/14_NA (SPAdes) (version 2) | ecosystem: Environmental > Aquatic > Deep subsurface > Groundwater | place: USA... | reverse complement strand
TACTGGCCATGTCGGCCATTATGCGGGTGCAGCCGGAAGCTGTTTTCATTCAGAGTGAATCGTCGGAATATTTTCACGCCGAAGATCCAAGTTGCTCCAAGCTGGCGCATTTCTTAAATCAAAAACGGTTTCTCTCCCTGGATTTTACCTACGGGTATCCTATTACAGCGGATATGTTTTTGTACCTGCAGGACCACGGCATGACCCGCCAGGAGTACCAATGGTTTCGGGACAATCAGGTAAAAGCCCACTGTATTATGGGGAACGATTATTACTACACCAACGAGCACATGGTGCACCCCAATGGTACCACCAGCGCCTCCGGCGAAATATTTGGCTATTATGTTATTACGCACCAATATTACCGCCGCTACCGCCTGCCGGTAATGCACACCGAAACCAACATGATTGAGCCCAATTCGGTGGGTTGGCTGCGGAAAGAATGGGCCAACGCCAAACGCCTGAAACGCGACGGCATTCCGTTGGTTGGTTTCACGTGGTACAGCCTCATCGATCAGGTAGACTGGGATTCGGCGCTTCGCAAAGATGCTGGGAATATTAATACGCTGGGCTTATACGACATGGACCGTAATATTCGGCCAGTAGGACAGGAATACAAGAAAATTATCCGGCAATGGAAAGGCGTATTACAGGAAGAAAGCTATGGCCTGCACTTCAACCATTATTTGTAAGATTATAGCTTTGAGAAATTAAATTTTGCTAAGAGTAACAACGAAATACCCGATTATTAAAGGTCGGGTATTTTTATTTCCTGATGAATCTCATCTTTAAGCTAAATCTAAAATATATACCTTTACACCTAACAAACACCCACTAGCTACAACTGCAAAATGGCTAAAAAAGAACATATAACCGTAATGGGCGGCGGCTTGGTAGGTTGTCTGCTAAGCTTATACCTGGGCAAAAAAGGCTATAAAGTAGATTTATACGAGCGCAAACCTGACTTGCGTAAAGCCTACAAAGAATACGGCCGTTCTATAAACCTGGCCCTCAGCGACCGCGGTTGGAAAGCGCTAAACGGCATTGGCATTGGCGATGAAATCCGGAAGGTAGCTATTCCGATGTACGGCCGTATGATTCACGATGTACACGGCAAACTTTCGTACCAGCCTTACGGGGAAGCAGGCCAGGCTATTTATTCGGTATCGCGGGGCGGTTTAAACATTACTTTGCTCGATTTAGTAGAAACCGAACCCAACATTACCTTGCATTTCAGCCAGCAATGCCAGCGCGTAGATTTGCAAACCAACCAAGTATACCTGCGCCATTCGGCTACCAGCGAAGAAACCGTTATTCAACCCGACCGCTTACTGGGCGTAGACGGCGCCTACTCAATGGTGCGCTATTCCATGCAGAAAACTGAGCGCTTCGATTATTCGCAATGTTACCTGAACTACGGCTATAAAGAAATTACCATTGCTCCCGGCCCCTATGGGCGCTGGATGCTCGAAAAAGAAGCGCTGCACATTTGGCCCCGCGGCAATTACATGATGATTGCCCTACCCAACCTGAACGGGAGCTTTACCTGTACCTTGTTTTTCCCGTACGAAGGCGAAGAATCGTTTAGCAAATTAAAAACCGAGCAGGATGTAAAACGCTTCTTTAAAAAGCAATTTCCCGATGCCGTACCCCTTATTCCCAATTTGGTAGAAGAATATTTTAAGAACCCGGTGGGCGATTTGGTAACTATTAAATGCTTCCCTTGGGCATTTCAGGATAAAGTACTATTGCTGGGCGATGCCTCGCACGGCATTGTACCTTTTTATGGCCAGGGCATGAACGCCGGTTTCGAAGATTGTACAGTTTTTAACGAATTACTGAACCAGCACACCGGCGACTGGCATACTATTTTTGATTTATTCCAGAAATTGCGCAAGCCAAATACTGATGCCATGGCCGACTTGGCTATTTATAATTTTATGGAAATGCGCGATAAGGTAGGTGATCCACGTTTTTTACTGCAAAAGAAAATCGAATCCAGGTTACATGCCCTGTACCCCGATAAGTGGACACCTCTATATCCCATGGTAACGTTCAGCGATATTCCGTACGCCGAAGCCAAAGCCGCCGGTGAGCGCCAGGACACAATCATGGCCGAATTAATGCCGCACATCCAAACCGAAGCCGACTTTGACAAACCCGAAGTGCAACGCTTGATTCGGCAGCAGGTATTGGGCGAACAAATTTCTGAATAGAAAGAAGAACTGCCCTCGTGGTAAAAGCAGAAAAGATAAATTGCGTTTGGTTAGCAGCCTTAAGCAAATTAGCAAGTTAGTGGTAATGCAAAAGAACACTCATGCTGTAACAACACAAACAGCAAATGAAAATAAGTAAAATTTTCTCAGAACTTTTAAAATATTTATCTCTTGGAATCTTAGGCTTGCTAATAATTATTGTTATTAGTTTACTTCAAGATGTGGTAATTCCAAAAGCATAACAAGACTTTTCTCATTTTCTAAACTATAATTTCACTAAACCAGTAGGTGACATTTTTCTTATAGTAGGCTTTCTAAGTGGCTATTTACTGAAATTAAATCCTTGGAAAACGGGTATAAGTCTTTTTTTAGTTTTTCCTATAACCGCTTTGGGTAACTATATATTAGTTGGGACAAGGGTGTAAATAAAAAAACACTTTAACCAGTGGCCTTTTTATTTACTTATAAGTTCTAGCTTTAACTTCTACGATTTTATTTTTAATTCTTTCTACTAATTCTGTAGAAAAGAATGTCTGCCCAGGTGAATTTGGAAGAATAAGATTCCTGGCTATTTCCAATAATTCTTTATCACTAAAATCATCTATGTTTTTATCATAATCAATGTTTCTAAGTCCGCTATCTAAATAGTTGCCTGCTTTGTCATCAATGTCTCTTACATCGACATTTGTCTCTTTTAAGAATTCGTATAGGGTCATTATATTATATAGTGTGATATGTTTAAAATACTCGTCCCAACTAAAATTGTAATTGGCAATTACAGAGTTTTAGGTTGAGCCACCGGCTGAACTTAGTGATGAAAAGTTGCCAGGTTTTCTCGTCTTTTTTCAACATTTGTCTGATGGTGTTCAAACCATGGCGAAAGAAGCTGTTGGCTTTATAGCCATGCTTTTTAACCTTTATCTTCTTTACTCTTTCATGCTGATGAATACCCAAACTCACGCACATACCAAAAGCAATACTGACCAGAGCTACCAGCTTCTTTAACTTGACCAAGTCTTTTAGGTGTGTACTCTCCAAGTCAAAACCGCGGCTCTTAAAACTCTGAAAGCAAGCTTCAATCGTCCACCTACGACGGTAGAGCTGTCCCAAATGCCTGGCTTGCATACTGCCAAACAGGTAAAGCAAATCACCATTGGTTAAACGTTTCAGATATACTTGCCCCCATACCCCATCTACCAGGCAATCGGGTAAATGCAAAGCTTGCTCTTGGGCCAGTTCTGCTGGTAGTTGTACCCGTCCATCCAGCCGCTCTATTAAATGGTGTTTAGGCAGGCGCACACAAAAAGCAATGCCATTATCTTTTAAATACTTCAGCCATTCATGTCCCACAAACTCCCGGTCCGCTAGCACTATGCCGATACGCTCTTTACCTAACCGCTTTATACACTTACCCAAGATAGCTTTACGGTCCTGGGTAGAAGAGTTGCCGCTCTTGTTGTCTAACAACTCCCAGTAGAGCGGTACTTGTACATGTCCCTGACTAGCCAGCACCATCAATATATTCACCTGACATTTACCAAAGTCCCACTCCGTACGGTCGATACTCAGTCTGACTTTTTCTTTTTGCTTCAAAAACAAGCACATGAGCAGCGCTACTTGCTCATAGTCCAGTTCTGCCTGCCGAAAGAAGTCCTGAATGCGCACTTCATTACTTATGTCTTGCACCTGCTCGTTGAGGTGCTGAGCTACTTCGCAGAACTGTACTTGGCGGCTCTTAATCAAGCCAAACAAAAAGCTCAATACAAATTTCTGCCGTGCCAGGTTCTTTACTATTTTTACTTTAGAAAAAACTTCTTTAATTTTATTGCTGAAGCTCGTCTTCATCTACAGGAAAGTCGGTTTTGTTGTTTCGTCACTTCAAATTTCGTCTTTCCTGTTCTTTTTTCATCCTCTCCTAATTTTAGTTGGGTAGAGTATGTTTAGAATTAATACGATGACATAAAAAAAGAGGACTAACAACCTCTTTTTAATTTTTTTTTATATGCTTGATGGAATTGGTCGAACCAAAGCAAATAAAATATCCCTTGTCCCAACTGATATATAGTTATCCTGCTTTGATAGAATTTATGCTAAATACTGTGGAACATAACTTGATACCATTCGAATTAATCATGTACTTTTTTTATGCTTTACCATCCATAATTGCAGCTTTTATTGGAAGATTTATTGCCCGACAAATGTCTAAGCAAAAAGATTAAGGAAAATAGAATTGATAAAATCAAAGGAATATAACCGCTAACAGCTAGACTTAAAAGTGTTTCAATGCTTTTAAGTCTAGCTGTTAGCAACTATCAGGCATCCAGCCATTCTTTAAATGCTTGTACTTTATCGCGGCTTACCACCACCTCGGTTTCGGGGCTGTTGCGCAAAACTGTTTTCAGGCGGCTGCTCGAATAAGTAATTATATCCTGGATAGCGGTTAAGCCCACTAAATAAGCCCGGTTAATGCGGAAAAATTCTTGTGGGTTTACCATTTTTTCGAGCTGGTCCAGGGCGTAATCAATTACAAAGCGCTTATTATCTTTGGTTTGCAAAAAAGTGGCTTTCTCCTGGCTAAAGAAAAAGTCGATGGTATTGGTGGGTACGTATTTAATATGCTCGCCCACTTTAATGATAAAGCGGTTTTTATACTGCTGTTGCTGCCCCAATAATTGCATGGCTTGTTCGAGCAAAATTAAATTAGGTACCGAAGCCGTTACATTAGCGGATTTTTGCAGATTTTTAAACTTATCTATGGCCGTAGTGAGTTCATCGGCATCAATGGGTTTTAATAAATAATCAATACTGTTTACTTTAAAAGCCCGGATGGCGTATTCATCGTAAGCCGTGGTAAATATTACCGGGCATTTTATCTCTGTTTTTTCAAATATTTCAAAGCTCAACCCATCACCCAACTGAATATCCATAAAAATTAAATCAGGCTGATAAACAAGGTTAATGGTTTCGACGGCTTTGCGGACCGAACCAACTTTGCCTATTATAGCAATAGCCGCATTGTACTGATTAATGAGTAAGGCCAGGCGGTCGGCGGCCAGCTTTTCGTCTTCAATAATTAAAACTTTCATGCTTTTTGTAACTGCAAAACCGGGAGTTTTACCATAAATTCAGTTTTGGTTTGCCCAATATGCACCGGCTTACTGGTTAAATATTCGTAGCGGGCTTTAATGTTTTTCAGGCCTAAACCCGACGATTCCACGCCTATATTCTTCATCTGTAAATTGTTTTTTACCACAATATACTGGTCTTCTTCTACATAAATAGCTACCAGCAGGGGTTCGTCTTCCAGAATAATATTGTGCTTCACGGCATTTTCGAGCAGCATTTGCAAGGAGAGCGGCGGAATCTGAATCGTAGAATTTGCGGGAACGTTAATGTTTACTTTTAAATCATTGCCGAACCGGATTTGCTGCAGAAAGACGTAGGCTTGCACAAATTTTATTTCGGTGGCTAAATCTACTACTTCTTTGTTTTGCGAATCGAGCACATAGCGGTACACGTCGGAGAGTTGTTTAATAAATTTTACCGATAAATCGGGGTTTACGTGTACCAATGAGGTAAGGGTGTTTAGGCTGTTAAACAAAAAATGCGGGTTTACTTGGTTCTTCAGCGTTTCGTATTGCGAGGTGATATTTTCGCCTTTTAATTTTTCGGCGTCGATGGCGGTTTGGCGCCAGCCCAATAAAAACGAGCGGCTGTGCATCAACAGCGAAATCAGGAAGGTAATAAAAATAGGCCCTAAAATCATGCTTCGCCAATTGCGGCTTAGCACGGTGGTGAAGTTATCGTTGCGCAGCAAAGCAAAAATAAAATTAATAAAGAATACCACCCCGGTCGAAATAACTAGTGTAGCTACAATACTAATAATTAAACGCTGCGCCGGATTTTTAAGCCAGGGAAATTGGTTATCGAGCCAGATACTAAGCCAAATATTGCTGTAAGTTAAGGATACAAACATAAAGAAAGAAAAAAGGAAGTATTGCAATCCTGCGGGCGTAGCTACCAGGCACCTCGGACAACCCAGGTAAAGCGTAAAAGCGGCTGCCAAAATAAAAATGGTTAGCTGTCGCAGAAACCGGTACCATTTTTTTGGGGCAATAATAGGCTTTTTTATTTCGGCGGTTAAACACATGTAAATTGCATTAGCTGTAATTTGGTAACTTATCTTGTTCTGTTAATAAACAACGGCGTAAAAGTTTTAGGAGTAAAGTCGTTCTTTCTTTTATCTTCTGCATCCTTACTTAAAATAGAGAAATATCATTTTAACTAGCCAGAGGCGGTTGCATCCGTTCTTTAGCAGAGTGCAAATTACCGCTAACGGCTATTAATTTACCCGCTTTGCCCAAGCCAAACGGCGGCATATTGTGGTAAAATACTTCGTAATTTCCGGGTTCTACTTTATAGGTTTCGTGCCAGATGCCCACGTCGCCGGTTTTCCGGATATTTTTGTTGAAGGCCGTCCAGGCAGGGTAATGCTGTTGGTTTTTATCGCGGGCATAGGCTTCCAGTTTCTCAAACGATTCCCAGTATTGCACCATAATGGTTGTGAGGCCAAACCATTGCTCGCCGCCCAAATAACCCGAAGCCGGGTTGGCTGCTAACTCTTTTACCATTTTGGGCATGGACAGGGCTATTGGAAACCATTTGTTAACTTTCCAGAATTTATTAATTCGCATACCAATCAGGAAAACTACAAAGCCATTTTCCATACGGGCTGTCATTCTTTCTTTGATAATCATATCTATAAATATTAAAATTTAAGCTAAAGCTACCGGCGAAATGGTTGGTAGTGGTAATTTATTTAATTTGGGTTTATACTTGGTTTGGTAATAAGCAATAACCGCGCTCCCGATTACCGTGGGCACTAGCCAGGCAACTAAAGCGGGCAAAATGGTATTATTTACAACTAAAAAAGCGGTAAAAGCGGCAATATTGCCGGCTACCATACGCGTGATGTGCATGTACAGCCAGTAATTTTTTAGTTTTAATTTGCCAAAGTATAAAGCAAAATCCTGCGCCACCAGGGCCAAACCAATAGAACCAAATACCACGTAGGCAATACCAAAATAATTAGTATTAATGATATTCCGAAGACCGGAAAAGATAAAAGCCAACCCAAATACCAGCATAGCTAAGCTTAGTAACCAATCTAGCCACAGCGGTTTTTGGCCTTGCGGAATTTGCTTCAGGTACAAAATGCGGGTACCGGTGCCAACCAGGTACGTAGAAAAAATACCCACCATAAACAAAAAATAATTAGGCTTAGTAATGGCCATAAAAAAGGCCGAAGCGCCCACCAACAACATACTGTACAAAAAAATATTACCAATAAGCCGGTGCTTTTTATCGCCTTTGCGGCGTATTAAACTTACTGTACCCGAAAGTAAAGCCAAGGTGCCGGCAACAATGTGCCCAAAAAGAAAGAGGTTATAAAGCGTTGCCATCCTGTTTTCTTGTAGTTAAATTTGTACCGTGATTGAATTAATACAAAAGTAGGCGTAAAGCAGCAGCCTGGAAAATAAGTTTTACCCAATGGTACAATAAGCCGGATGAACCGAAGAGGGGAGAGATAAACCGAAAAAGGGAAGTATTGATTAGGTGATAAATGATATAACCAACCACATTAGGTTACCAAAAGCCATAAGCCCCAGCCAACCGAAAACCCGATCAGAAAACCGCTGTAAACTTCGGCGGGCGTATGCGCATTTAAAGCTAGGCGTGCCGACATAACGGCCCCGGCAACCAGAACAGCAGCTACAATAATGTACAGCAAGGGGCTTTCGGGCAGTAAAGCGTGAAGTAATAATAAAATACCTAAGGTGCCGCCCAAACCAACACTATGGGCACTAATTTTCCAGCGAAATGAAAAAAGATAAGTGAAGAAAACCGACAGCGTAATCAGGAACATAATGTAAAACAATAGCCGGTCGAAATATTGTTCCTGGTAAAACAAGTAACTGGTTATGGCAAAGCAAACGGTAGTAAAGAAAAATGGCAAATTCCGTTCCGGCCTGCTCTCGACGTGCATACTACTAACAAACCCGCTCCGAAACATAAAATAAGTACCCAAGCCGGGTATTACAAACGTAGAAAAAAACACTATAGCTATTATGAGCCAACGGCTTTCGGGCGGAAAAGTAACTGCCGACTGCGGCAACACATACAGCACAACAAAAAACAAAAAAGTGGGCATCAGCAACGGGTGAAACAGTACTGATAAGGTATGTGCCAGCGTGCGGTTCACGGGGAGAGTTGAGAGTTAAAAGTTATGAGTGAAGAGTTGGGGTGAAGGTGGAAATTAAGAGCTTATTTATAGTTCTACAGCAGAAAGCAAATCTAGGTTGAAGGTCAATACATTATAATCTTAAAAGGAGTTTAATTCATAACTCTTCACTCATAACTCTTAACTGAATTAAAGTTCCTTTCGCAGCCGGGCTACCGGTATATTTAGTTGCTCACGGTATTTGGCTACGGTGCGGCGGGCAATATTGTAGCCTTTCTCATTCAGCATCTTTTCCAGCTTATCGTCCGAGAGCGGTTTCTTTTTACTTTCTTTATCAATAATATCTTTCAGAATTTGCTTTACCTCGCGGCTGCTGGCGTCTTCGCCCGAATCGGTGGCAATGCCCTCGGAGAAAAAGTGCTTCAGCGGGTAGACGCCAAATTCGGTTTGCACCCATTTGCTGTTAGCTACCCTAGATACTGTAGAAATATCCATATCTATTTCCTGGGCAATATCTTTCAGAATCATGGGGCGCAGTTTGGTTTCGTCGCCGTCTAAAAAGAAATCGTGTTGGTAACGCACAATGGCACCCATGGTGCGCAGCAAAGTGTTTTGGCGTTGTTTAATGGCATCAATAAACCACTTGGCCGCATCTAGTTTCTGCTTTACAAACGTAACGGCTTCTTTTAGTTTCTTGTCTTTTTTAGAACCTTTGTCGTAGGCATCAAACATTTCGGAGTAAGAACGACTGACGCGCAAATCGGGGGCATTGCGGGCATTAAGTGTAATGTTCAGTTGGCCGTTTTCGTTCGTAATAATAAAATCCGGTACAATATATTGCGCTTTGCCCATGCCGGCCGAGGTACCACCGGGTTTGGGATTTAGTTTTAGAATAATATTAAGCGCATCTTTTAGTTCATCATCTTCAATATCTAGCCGCGACTGAATTTTGGCGTAATGTTTTTTGGTAAATTCATCGAAGCAATCCTGAATAATTTGTTCGGCTATTTGGGTGTCAAAGTCCTGGTCGCGGCGCTCCAGTTGCAGCAAAAGGCATTCCTGTAAATCGCGGGCGGCAATACCAGGGGGGTCAAAAGATTGAATTTCGTGCAGTACGGCTTCAATCTCGTCCATACTTACTTCAATATTTTGCGAAAAAGCTAAATCGTTGGCAATGGCACTTAAATCGCGGCGAATGTAGCCGTCGCCGTCAATGCTGCCAATTAATTGTTCGCCAATGGCGTGTTGTTTTTCGTCGAGGTTCAGGAAAGCTAATTGGTCCAGCAGGGCATCAATCAGGGTAGAAGTGCCGGCAATGGGCATATCGCGGTCTTCTTCTTCGCCGGGGCCATCGCCTTGCATTTTATAACCGGCAATTTCATCATCGTGAATATAATCGCCTAAGTCAATGTCGTTGTTGTCCTGCCGGTAATCTTCTTCTATGCTGCCGCTATCGTCACGATCATTGTCAAAGTCTTCGTCCAGGCTATCGTCGGCATCAAATTCATCGTCGCTGGTATCGTCAGTATCATCCGAACGCTCAAATTCATCTTCCGACCCTTCTTCCAGCGCCGGATTCACCTCCATCTCTTCTTTTATGCGCATATCCAATTCGGCTGTTGGTATTTGCAACAGCTTAATAAACTGAATCTGCTGAGGAGACAGCTTTTGCGATAAAAGTTGCTTTAAATCTAGTCGCTGCATACAATTTACCTACCAACGGTAGGTATGAATTAGACAATTCAAATGTAGGATATTTTTACTCGTCTTTATCAAAAAAGGTTAAAATATCGTTACTTTGTGCCCGATAAATAAGCGGTTAGCAGTTAGCTTTTAGCAATTAGCTTAAGGTTTTTGCCATCTGCTTTACCAATCCAATAAATTAAAAGATAATAAATATTTAAGTTAAGCAGGTGCCTTTTTAGTATAGTCTGAATAAATATGGCAGGCTAATCGCTAAAAACTAACTGCTAAACCCTAAAAAATATGAAACGAAGCAAAGTTGTAGAATTATTAGCGGACACCAACTTAGATAAAGAAGTGCTGGTAAAAGGGTGGGTACGTACCAAGCGCGGCAATAAATTTGTGAGCTTTATTGCCCTCAACGATGGCTCTACCATAAATAACATTCAGTTGGTGGCCGATGCCGAAAAATTTAACGAAGAAAGCTTACGCGAAGTAACCACCGGAGCCTGCATCTCAGCCACTGGTACGTTGGTGGCTTCGCAGGGCAAAGGCCAAACCGTAGAAATACAAGTTAAAATCATAGAAGTACTGGGCACCGCCGACCCGGAAAAATATCCTTTGCAAAAGAAAGGTCACTCTCTGGAGTTTTTACGTGAGATTGCGCACTTACGCCCGCGAACCAATACCTTTGGTGCCGTGCTGCGGGTACGCCATGCCATGGCCTATGCGGTGCATAAATATTTTAACGACCACGGTTTTTACTACGTGCATACGCCCATTATTACGGGTTCCGATGCCGAAGGTGCCGGGCAAATGTTTCGGGTTACTACCTTAGATCTGGCCAATCCGCCTAGAACTGAAGCCGGTGCGGTAGATTATGGCGAAGATTTCTTTGGTAAGTCTACGAATTTAACGGTATCAGGGCAGTTAGAAGGCGAAGTAGCGGCCATGGCTTTAGGCCAGATTTATACCTTTGGACCTACTTTCCGGGCTGAAAACTCGAATACCACCCGGCACTTAGCGGAGTTCTGGATGATAGAGCCCGAAATGGCTTTTTACGAACTGGAAGACAACATGGACTTGGCGGAGGATTTGCTCAGATTTCTGGTGATGTATGCCTTGAACAACTGCAAAGACGATATCCAATTCCTAAACGACATGTACGATAAGGAATTGCTGAACCGACTGAACTTTGTGGTACAAAACAGCTTTGAGCGGTTAACCTACACCGATGCCGTTGAAATACTGAAAACTGCGAAGCAGAAGTTTGAATTTCCGGTAGAATGGGGCACCGATTTGCAGAGCGAGCACGAGCGTTATTTGGTGGAGAAGCATTTTAAGAGGCCCGTTATATTAATTAATTATCCCAAGCACATTAAGTCGTTTTACATGAAGCAGAACGACGACGGCAAAACGGTACGAGCCATGGACGTACTGTTTCCGGGTATTGGCGAAATTATTGGCGGCTCGCAACGCGAAGAAAATTACGATAAATTATACCAGCGGGTGCAGGAATTAGGCATTCACGAAGAAGAACTGTGGTGGTACCTGGAACTACGCAAATTTGGTACGGCGCCGCACTCCGGCTTTGGCTTGGGCTTCGAACGGCTCATTTTATTTGTAACCGGTATGGGCAATATCCGCGATGTTATACCTTTTCCCCGCTTCCCTAAAAGTGCGGAGTTTTAAGTTAGACAAAGGTAGTTGGATAAAAGTAGCATAGCAAGATTAATATAAGATAGCGCCGGGGATCAACTCCGGCGCTTTTTTTTACTGTGGATTATTGACGGTAGAGGATGAGTTAGGAACCATTATCATCAGTTTTTTGCCGAAGTATTCCGAGAAATAGCGGTTTTTCCAGGTAGTATCGGCTGGTATTTCTTCGAAGAAAATGGTTTTGGGTATATTTTTAACTACTGGAATTTCGCATGTCTGGCAGGAACTGTATTTTAACAAGGCATAACGCTGGTTCATTTCCTGGTTATAACGGGCGGCCCGGCCAGAGAATAAATCGCTGTAAGCCGTGCGAATATTAGATGGTTTGCTGCAGAATAAAGTTAAAGCTACTGAAAACAGAATAAGCCACCAGGCATAATTAGGTATCAGCGGAATCCGTAAAGCATATTTTCGGTGGAAATGAGCCACCACTATATGAGTCGTTAAGAACCAGCCTATTAAAAATACCAGGTAAATATTATTTTGTACCCGGGGCGGCGCGTGATGGGCCTTGCTCCAGTAAGAAACAAAAAAGCAAACTACCAGGCTCAGGAAAAAAAGAAGTATGGCCGCTAGCGGATGAATGTTTTTCTGAATTGGCTGCTTATGGGTTAGTTGTAAGCTAAAAGGAATAAATAAAATGGTAAGGATCAGTACCGGCGTAGCAGTAAGCCAATTAAAGCTGTTATTAATCGCAATGGCAATGGCGTAAGCGCCCGCAAATAATATATTACCGTGTTCAGGATATTCTTTTAACCTGATTAGATTGCCCGGAGCAAAATAAACCAGCGCGCAACAAATACTGGTAACTATTAAAAAATAAAGCAAAAAAATATTCAAGCGTCGGTAAATAAAGGTATCAGCCAGGAAAAATGCCGTCATCAAAAATCCAAGCAGTACCATGTTGGTTTCGTTACAACCAATTCCCAAAATAAGTAAAAGAGTAACCAGTAAGATATATTCAGTTTGTTTAAAAACACTACGATGCTGGTAAAATTGCCAGAGCATGGCCAACCACAACAGCATAAAGATATTGGCTGCCTGGTAACTGAAAGAACCCGATAGCCAGTAATAACCCTGCGACACGGTGGGCATAAAGCCTACGTGCAATACCAGCAGTAACAGGCTTAACAAGGCGGCAACAGTACCGGAGAAAGCATCCGTCAGAAAAGTTTTTACCATTGCCAGCAATGCCCCGTAAGTAAGAACAAGCATTAATACCGCCATCAGTTTATAACCAGCAAAAAACCGGTATACTAAAGGATTAATGCTGGCGAAAAACATAGACGTATACCGACCGCTCCACTCTTGCCGGATATCCTGTTGGGCTTGCCAGGAATCGGTAGCAATGACCATATTGGTAAGCCAAAAGTCATCGGCGGAGGGATGGGCGTAAAAAGCCAATATTAAAAAAGGAGTAATAGCGATAACCAATGCCATCCAAGCCAGGGTTTTTAGATTAACCAGGCTGAAGAGTAATTTAAGGTAGGGCAACATTGGCGGCTTCGGGATTTAATAAAGGTTCGTAAAAATATAACTTCCTTTTGTAAAGAGCTTAAAGCTTAAATTTATTTACTTTCTTAATTTAGGTACTACCCTTACTAAACCCAAAAGCTTATGTACGAATGCTTACGCTATCAGGTAGAAAATAACGTTGCTACCATTACCTTAAACCGGCCCGAAATATTTAATGCCATTAATGTAAAGCTAACCTTTGAATTACAGGATGCTTTAAAGCAAATAGCCGAGGAGGCGCCGGTGCGGACAGTAGTACTTACCGGCGCCGGTAAAGCTTTCTGTTCCGGCCAGGACTTAAATGAAGCTGCGGAGTTAGGCCAACAATCTCTATCCGATTCTTTACAGAAGCGCTATAACCCTATTATTCGGGCCATGCGCAACCTGCCCAAGCCTATTATTTGTGCTCTGAATGGGGTGGCCGCCGGGGCTGGTTGCTCGCTGGCGCTGGCTTGCGATGTTATTATTGCCTCGGCCGAAGCCAGTTTGAGCGAAGCATTTATAAATATTGGTTTGGTGCCCGATTGTGGTTCGTCGTTTTTTTTACCACGAGCGGTTGGTTCCTTAAAAGCTTTTGAATTAAGCACCTTAGGTACTAAGATTAAAGCCGCAGAAGCGCTGCAATTGGGCTTGGTAAACCAGGTAGTAGCACCCGAAAATTTAACGCAAACTGTAACTGCGTTAGCCAATCGTTATGCCGTGGCGCCTACCAAAGCTATTGGCTTAATAAAGAAAATGCTGAATAAATCCTTTTCCTCGGACCTAGACCAAATGTTGGATTATGAAGCTTCTTGCCAGGAAATAGCGGGTAAATCAGCGGATTTTCAGGAAGGCGTACAGGCCTTTATGCAGAAACGAAAACCTGTATTTAAAGGACAATAATTTCAGAAACAGCTCTATAAACAATTATGAGGTTAATTGAAGAACTTAAAGTTTATCATTTTCTCGAAAACAAACATTCGCTTTATTGGTTCGTAAAGATAACTATGCTACTAAAAAACAAATAACTATGAAAAAAATATTGCTAAACACTTTAATGGGCTTGGTTCTAATAGGAGCCTACGGCTGTAATTCTAATACCACCGCCAGCAACGAAACCATTGCCGAAAGCAATGCGGAATCTGGTTACGGCAACGACCCCAACAACAATTCGGATACTACCGGAACCGCTTCAGCTTCGGGCCAGCAAACAGATACTACCAGCTTCGCTGTGATGGCTGCCAGCGGTGGTATGATGGAAGTAACGCTAGGAAATTTAGCTCAGCAAAAAGGGGCTAATGCCGATGTGAAAAAGTTTGGCCAACAAATGGTAACCGACCACGGTAAAGCCAATGCCGAATTAAAAACCATTGCTGCTTCTAAAAATATGATGTTGCCAACAGCACCGTTGCCAAAGCATCAGAAACATATTGTTCACCTGGGTAGTTTAAGCGGCGCCGAATTTGATAAAGCGTACATGGATATGATGGTGAACGACCACCAGGAAGATGTAACCTTGTTTCAAACTACAGCCAACGATAATAACCAAGAAGCGGATTTAAAAGCTTTTGCGCAAAAAACGTTACCTGTTTTAAAAACCCACTTACAAATGGCCCAACAAACCCAAGCCAAAGTTAAGTAGTATTACCAATATTTAAGAAGTTAAATTTTTAGCGGTAACGGGCTTTGTAAACGCCTAAAGCAATACCTATAGAAATTTATAAACAAATGTTGGTAAGCCTTGTTAAAGAAAAATGAATATTTAGTCATTTAAAAATAAAAGATAATGAAAAAGTTAACAACCAGTATTTTAGTAGTTGTTGCCCTGATTAGTGGGTATGGCTGTAGTAGTTCCGAAAATGTACAATCTGGTGCGGATGCTGCTGCCGATACTGCTACCTCAACCGATAATGCCGGTACAACTGCGGGTGCAACCAGTACTGCCGCTACCGATGCTACTACGGGTACCACCTCCACTCAACCCCTTGATTCTGCCAGCTTTCCGGTAATGGCTGCCAGCAGCGACATGTTTGAAGTTTTGAGCAGTACGACCGCGCAGGAAAAAGCGGTGAATGCCGATGTGAAAATGTTTGCCCAGCACATGATAACCGACCACACCAAGACCAGTACCGAAATGAAAGCGATGGCTGGTCGGAAAAATATTATGTTACCGGCAGCACCGTTAGCCATGCACCAAAGACGTATTCAGGCTTTAAGTACCGAAGATGCTAAAGACTTTGATAAAGCCTATATGACCGCGCAGGTAGTAGCGCATCGCGAAGCCGTCTCATTATTCGAAAGTGCGGCTAATACAAATCCGGATCCGGAATTAAAAGCTTTTGCCCAGAAAACGTTACCAGCATTAAAAATGCACCTGGATATGGCTCAGAAAACACGCGACAAGGTTAAATAAAAATAAAGCATTGTAAATAAAAAATCCGGCAGAATTATAAGCCGGATTTTTTATTTATAGGTAATAGAGGTTCAGCAAAACAAAGCAACCAGACAGAAGTAATTAGTGTTACAAAAAGCTTTGTTTAATTGATTGTACTGGCACAAACCTGCAAATTATACTGGCGGGTTTTAGCAGTTTCTCTCCGGTAATCTGAAATTTACAAAATGCCAATGTTTACCGAGAGTAGTTTTTTTATAAGGTGCTGCTAAATAATATATTATCAGATAAAAAATTTAGTGCTTGATATTTTAATACTAGTTTTTAATTACTTATTACAGCCCGATATGCAAGCCATTGTTATTACCCAGCCAGGAGGCCCGGAAGTTTTACAAATCCAGGCAAGGAACAAACCCGTTCCAACACCTTCGGAAGTGCTGATAAAAGTAAAAGCCGCGGGTATTAACCGACCCGATACTTTTCAGCGGAAAGGCGGCTACCCACCCCCGGCTGGTGCTCCACCTGATATTCCGGGCCTGGAAGTGGCGGG
>Ga0210040_10005400_pt1 | contig 16296 bp, 10 predicted proteins | sample CryGeyCG12114_NA_FD_185462 | JGI IMG/M metagenome (GOLD analysis project Ga0210040, IMG submission 185462) | Groundwater microbial communities from aquifer - Crystal Geyser CG19_WC_8/21/14_NA (SPAdes) (version 2) | ecosystem: Environmental > Aquatic > Deep subsurface > Groundwater | place: USA... | reverse complement strand
GGTCAGCGCCTTGCGCCAGGTGGGCACCCGCACGCGCCCCGCGAACACGTCGTACCCGGCCCGCTCGATCCGGTCGAGGATCCGGGCGTAGAGGACGCGGGCAGCACCCACGCAGCGGGCGGACCGCGGCGGCAGCAGCGCGATCCCCGTGTCGGCGTGGGCGTACAGCTCGCGGTTGCGGGCGATCTCGAAGGCCAGGCAGGCCCGCCACTGCGGGGTGACCGTGCGGCCGCCAGGCGCGGTGAGGTCGACCCCGAACCGCCGCAGGTCCTCCTGCGGGATGTAGACCCGGCCCCGGTCGAGGTCCTCGTCGACGTCGCGGAGGAAGTTCGTGAGCTGGAAGGCGAAGCCGAGCGAGCGCGCCGGGTCCTTCGCCGCGGGCGACGTCGGCCGCAGGACGGGCAGCATCATCTCGCCGATGACGGCGGCCGAGCCCTCCATGTAGCCGAGCAGGTCCTCCCACGTCTCGTACGTCGTCGTGGTCAGGTCCATGGCCATGGCGGCGAAGAAGCGGTCGAAGCACTCCGGGTCGATCGCGCAGAGGCGGACGCTGTGCACGATGGCGGCCAGGACGGGGTCGTCGGTGCTCCCCGTCGCGAGCGCGTCGCGGAACGCCTGCGCGAACGCCTCCAGCCGCGCCGCGGTGTCGGCGGGGTCCGCGGTGTCGATCGTGGTCTGGTCGTCGACGATGTCGTCGGCCAGCCGGCACAGCGCGTAGACGGCGTACACGTGCCGGCGCCGTTCCTTCGGCAGCAGCGCCGCGCCCCAGAAGTAGGTGGTGCCGTGCCGCCAGGTGAGGCGGCCGCACTCCTTGTACCCGGCCGCCAGCTTGGCCGCCTCGGCCGACCCGTCCACCGGCTCGGCGAGGGGGAAGGCCTCGACACCCGTCCCCGAGGTCATCGGGCGGACGTCGGGAGGTAGTCGGCCACCCGACGGGCCGCGAGCTTGCCGGAGATCAGCACCATCGGGACCCCGACGCCGGGGACGGTGCCGGAGCCGGCGAAGAACAGGCCGGGGAGGCGCTTCTCGACGTTCGGCGGACGGAACGGACCCGTCTGGGCGAACGTGTGGGCGAGCGCGAACGGCGTGCCCGCGGCCATGCCCTGCTCCTGCCACTCGAGCGGGGTGAGGAGCTCCTCGACGACCACGTCGTCGGGATAGCCGTTCTCGCCGAGGAAGCCGTGCAGCCGGTCGCGCATGCGCGGCGCCTCCTGCTTCCAGTCGATCCTTCCGGTGTCGAGGTTCGGGACGGGCTCGAGGACGTAGAGCGACGAGCAGCCCTCGGGCGCCTGGTCGGGGGCGTCCAGCGAGTGCACCGAGACCAGCCGGGACGGGTCGGGCATCAGCGTGCCGCGCTCGAGCAGCGCGTCGAAGGACTCGTCCCACTGCTCGCCGAAGTGGATGTTGTGGTGCGCGGCCTCGGCCGGCGGCAGCCCCCGGACGCCGACGTGCCAGACGACGGCGGAGGGGGAGTAGTCGCCCTTGCCGGGACGCGCGGCCCGCGGCGGGCGCAGGTCGGGCAGCAGCTGCTCGTACGCGACCGGGGTGTCGAGGGTGCACACGACGGCGTCGGCGCGCAGGGCCTCGCCGCCGGCCAGGCGGACGCCGGCCACCCGGCCGGTGGGGGAGCGGAGCACGGACTCGACCGAGGAGTCGTACCGCATCTCGGCGCCGTTCTTCTCCGCCGCGGCCGCCAGGGCCTGCGGGACGGCGTGCATGCCGCCCTCGGGGAAGTAGACGCCCTCGATGCTGTCCATGTAGGTGATCACGGCGTAGATCGCGAGCGCCTTCTCGGGCGCGAGGCCGGCGTACATGGCCTGGAAGCTGAACAGCTTGACCAGGCGGGGGTCGTGGAAGAAGGAGCGGACGGCGTCCCCGAGCTTGCGGAACGCGCCGAGGCGGACCAGCTGTGCGGCGGCGCGCGGGCTGCGGAGCAGGTCGAGCGGGGAGTCGAAGTTCGCGTCGATGTAGTGCGGCATCTCGGCGAGGTAGAGCTTGCGGAGCCAGGTCACGAACTCCTCGAACGCGGCGGCGTCGACGCTGCCGCAGGTGTCCGCGATCTCCTGGCGCATCGACTCGCGGTCGCCCTTGACCATGATCGTGCTGCCGTCGGCGTAGCGGGCGCGGTAGGCGGGGTCGAGCCGCTTGAGCGGCCCGAGCGCGGACAGGTCGGAGCCGGCGGCGCGCAGCGCGTCGGAGATCAGGTCGGGCATGGTCAGGACCTTGGGCCCCGTGTCGAAGGAGAAGCCCCCGAGCTGCAGCTGTCCGCTGCGCCCGCCCGGGCCGGAGGCCCGCTCGACGACGGTGACCTCGTACCCGGCCCCCGTGAGGTGGCAGGCCGCGGCCAGGCCGGCGAGGCCCGCCCCGATGACGATGACGGGACTCAACGAGATCTCCAGATCCTTGCGGCGGTACGTCGGACGACGCTGGTTGTTCGGTCGCGGGCAGCCCCGCGGATGACCGGACCGGCCGACCGGCTCAACGGTCCCGCCAGGCGATCAGGTGGGCCATCCCGGTCAGGCCCGAGACGCCCGCCGGGTCGAGCTCGGTGCGGGCCAGCGCGACGCCGGCGGCGCGGACGTGCTCGCTGATGCGCGCCTCGACCGCCTCCACGACGCCCTGCTCGGCGAGCGCCGACTGCAGCGCCGTGACGTCCGCGGGGCTGAGCTCGGGCGTGCCGACCCGGCGCAGCAGCCGGCGGGCGCCGCCCTGCAGCCGTTCGTCGGCGAGCGCGAGGATCACGGTGGGCTTGCCGCTGATCAGGTCGTCGCCGGCGGGCTTGCCCGTCGAGCGGGGGTCGCCCCAGACGCCGAGCAGGTCGTCGCGCAGCGCGAAGGCCTCGCCGACCTCCTCGCCGTAGTCGAGCAGCGCGGTGCGCACCTCGGCGGAGGCGCCGGCCGCGGCGGCGCCCAGCTCGAGCGGGCGCTGGACCGTGTAGCGCCCGGACTTCATCCGGGCGACGCGGCGGGCGTGGTCGAGGTCGCGCCGCCCGGAGGCGCTGCCGGTGAGGTCGCGGCTCTGGCCGTGCACGAGCTCGACGACCAGCAGGCGCCAGATCTGGCGCATCGGCCGCGGGAGGTCGGTGACCAGGTGGTCGGCCTCGGCGTGCGCGAGGTCGCCGACGAGGACCGCGATCGACTCGCCGAAGTGCCGCGCGTCCCCGCGGGCGCCCGCGTGCAGGTGCAGCTGCGCGGCGAGCGTGTGGACCGAGGGCTGGCCGCGGCGCGAGTCCGACTCGTCCATGACGTCGTCGTGGATCAGCGCGAAGATGTGCAGCAGCTCGAGGGCGGCGCCCGCGCGGACGACGGCCGCCCGGCCCTGCTCGTCGTCTCCACCTCCGGCGGCGACCCAGCCCCAGTAGGCCATGCTTGGTCGGATCCGCTTGCCGCCCGTGCCGTTGAGCGCCTGCAGCATCTCCGGCAGGTCGTGGTCGAGCAGGATGTCTGCGGGCCCGGCCGGCGGGCTGCCCGGGCCCAGGGGCGAGGCGAGCTCGACGTGCCACGTGCGGACGAGCGACGCGATCGCGTCGGTGAGCTCCCGGTCGACGCCGACGAGATAATCCTGCGTCAGCGTCGTGGTGGAGACGGCGGGCAGCGCCCGGACGGTGCCCTCCCCGGTGCGCCGCGCTTCACCGGCCGTACGACCGGTGGCGGGCGACGGGCTGGCGGCGGAGGTCACAGCATCCTCATACCCAGGCGCCGGCATGCTGCTCGAGCAGCGGGACCTGGAGCGCGGACCACGGGCTGAAGGCGAACGGGGTCGCGCCCACCGCCTGCCCGAGCGACGTCCAGGGCACCCACTTCCACTCCATGACCTCGGTCGCGTTCGCGCTGACGCGCGAGCCCGCGTGCGTCGAGGCGACGAAGACGGGGCAGACCTCGTTCTCCACGACGCCGCTCGCGTCGGTGGCGCGGTAGGCGAAGTCCGGGAGCGCGCAGGTCACCTCGCCGACCTCGAGGTCGAGCTCGTCGACCAGGCGTCGGCGGACCGCGTCGACCAGCGCCTCGCCCGGTCGCGGGTGGCCGCAGCAGCTGTTGGTCCACACGCCCGGCCAGGTCCGCTTGCCCAGCGCGCGGCGGGTCAGCAGCACCTGGCCCTGCCCGTCGGTGACGTAGCAGGAGAAGGCCAGGTGCAGGGGGGTGTCGGCGTCGTGGACGCTCAGCCGGGGTGCCGTCCCCACCGGGCTCCCGGCCGCGTCGACGAGGACGACGTCGTCGGCGGCGTGGAGCGGGGGGCGGCTTGCGGTCGCGACCATGGGCCGACTTTAGTGGCCCCCGGCACAGGCTCCCGCGCTGCCGAGGTCCCGCAGGCGCGCTTGACGCGGGCGCGGCGTGCTGACCGTCACACCCCGGGCCTGGGGAGAACGGTCCCGGACGCCTTCGCGGCTACCGTATTATTCGGCAGAACCTGCTGCACGACACGGGCGGGGTCGTTGCGTCCGTACCGCCCCTGGGCGGAGGGGCGGTGAACAGTCGGTGCTTGAATTCGGTGTGGTCGCGCGCCGTCCTCCTCGACGGGGGCCGGGTCGTGCGTCACGGTCGGGAAGGACTCCCACGAACCGGTCGATGCGGGTCGCCATGGTCGGCACACGCGGTGTCCCCGCGCGGTACGGCGGCTTCGAGACCTGCGTCGAAGAGGTGGGCCGCCGGCTGGTCGAGGCCGGGCACGAGGTCCTCGTCTACTGCCGTCCGCCCGAGGGCGAGAAGGCGTCGGACCAGCCCGACGAGTACCTGGGCATGGAGCTGGTGCACCTGCCCGCCGTGCGCCACCGCGTCCTCGAGACGCTGTCCCACACCGCCGTGTCGATGCTGCACCCGTCGATCTCCGACGTCGACTGCGCCATCGTCTTCAACGCCGGCAACGCGCCCCTGATCCCCGTCCTGCGCGCCCACGGCATCCCCGTGGCGACGCACGTCGACGGCCTGGAGTGGCGCCGCAGCAAGTGGAGCAAGGTCGGACGCCGCTACTACCGCGCCGTCGAGGCCCTCGCCGTGCGCTGGTCCGACGCGCTGATCGCCGACGCCGTGGGCATCGCCGACTACTACCGCACCGAGTTCGCCGCGCCGACCGAGCTGATCGCGTACGGGGCGCCGATCCTCGCCGAGCCGGGCTCCGACCGGATCATGGCGCTGGGCCTGGAGCCCAAGGGCTACCACTTGGTCGTGGCCCGCTTCGAGCCGGAGAACCACGTCCTCGAGGCCGTCCGCGGCTACGTCGCCAGCAACGCGGAGCTGCCGCTCGTCGTCGTCGGCTCCTCGCCCTACGGCATGGACTACACCGCCGAGATCGAGGCCGCCGCCAACGGCGACGTCCGCCTGCTCGGCGCGGTCTGGGACCAGACCGAGCTCGACCAGCTCTACGCCAACGCGCTCAGCTACGTCCACGGCCACTCGGTCGGCGGCACCAACCCGTCGCTGCTGCGAGCGGCCGGCGCCGGGGCGTACGTCATCGCCTACGACTGCATCTTCAACCGCGAGGTCCTCAACGGCGACGGGGACTACTTCCGTACGCCGGAGGACCTGGCCGCCCTGCTCGAGGCCACCGAGCACGAGCCCGAGCAGGCCCTGGCGCTCGGGTCCTTCGCCCGCGAGTCGATCCGTCGCTACGACTGGGACGACGTCGCGGCGCGCTACGAGGAGCTGTGCACGCGGCTCGTGACCGAGGGCCCGACCAAGCGCCGGCCGAGCGGGCGCCGGGTCGGCACCTGGAACGAGTCCGCGATCGGCACCGACGCGGCCGGGCCCGCGGCGACGGCCCTGCCGCCGCAGGGCGAGCGCCCCGACGACGTCGACGTCCACGGACGGGCCGACGCGCGCGTCTGACGCCGCCCGTCCGACGCAACCCGTCCGACGCAGCCCGTCCGACGTGGGGAGCGGCCCTCAGGCCTGCTCCGCCAGCACCACCGCGCGCCACCGCTCCGCGAACTCGCGCTCGGTGAACCGCTCCTTGTAGGTCTGCCGCGCCCGCTCCCCGGCCGCCGTCACGGTGTCCCGGTCCAGCCGGCGCAGCACGGCGGCCAGCGCGCCGACGTCACCCGGCGGGAAGAGCCACCCGTCGACCTCCGGCGTCACGATGTCGAGCAGGCCGCCCCCGGCGCTCGCGACGACCGGGCGGGCGCGGGCCAGCGCCTCGATCGCGACCAGGCCGAACGGTTCCGGGGAGTCCGAGGGCACGACCACGACGTCGGCCGCCTCCAGCCACGGGGACGGGTCGGCGACCTCGCCGACGACCTCGACGCTGCCCGGGTGCGCGAGCGCCGCGACCAGCCCCGGCACGTCCGTGCGCTCGCCGCTCGCCGGCGGGCCGCCGAGCACGACCAGCGTCCCGGTCGCGCCCGCCGTCGTCGCCTCGTCCCACGCGGCCAGCAGCGTCCGGTGGCCCTTCCACCCGTTCCAGCGGCTCGCGACGACGTAACGGAGCCCGCCGGTGCGGCCCGCGAGCGGGACGGGCGGGCCCGGGTCGGGCGAGCCGTTGGGGACGACCGTCGTACGCCGCGCCAGCCCGGGCGGCAGCGAGGCGGCCGAGGCGCCGGAGATGGCGACGAGGCGGCGGCAGCTGCGGGCGGGCAGCGTCAGCGCCGCCCGGTCCGCCCCGGACCAGATCTCCTGCACGTGCCCGAGCACGCGGGGCACGCCGGCCAGGCGGGCGACCGGGGCGGCGAGCAGGGTGGCGCTGGAGGTGCAGTAGACCATCGACGCCCGGCTGCGACGCAGCTCGGCGAGGAGCTTGGCGCCCCGGCCGAGCAGGCGGGCGAGACCGCTCGGGGTCCGGTAGGCGCGGCGCAGGACCGGCACGTCGAGGTGGCGCACGGTCACCCCGCGCTGCTCGAGGACCCCGCAGAGCGACAGGCCGGGTGCCGGGTGCTCGAGGTCGGTGGGGAGCCACACCTCGAGGTCCGGCAGCCGCGGGTCGGCGCGGGCCGCGTCCACCATCTCCAGCAGCATCCGGTCGGCGCCGTAGAGCTCGTCGCTGGGGTGCACGAGCACCAGCGGCCCGCGGGACGTGCCGGACGGCCGGGTCGTTGCGCGCATGGGCGGACCCTACGGCCGCCGTCGGGATATCCTCACGTCGATCCAGCGGCGGCTCGGGCCGGCGCAGGCGACGGGCGCGGGCCTCCGCACGAGGAGGACCGCATGACCACCGACCCGACCACGCCCCGCGCGGGGTTCCGCGCCGCGATGGCCCAGCTGCGCGGCGCGCAGAAGAGCGCCCGCGGCGGACCCCCGTACTCGATCTTCGTGAACCGCCCTCTCGGGCGGGTGCTCGCGGCCCTGGCCTTCCAGGCCGGGCTGACGCCCAACCAGGTCACCGCCCTGAGCGCCCTCGCGACCTTCGTCGGCGTCGGGCTGCTCGCGGCCGCACCGGCCACCTGGCTGACCGGCGTCGTGGTCGCCGTCCTGCTCGTCCTGGGCTACGCGCTGGACTCGGCCGACGGCCAGCTCGCCCGGCTGCGCGGCGGCGGCAGCCTGCAGGGGGAGTGGCTCGACCACACCGTCGACTCGCTCAAGGTCGTCGTCGTGCACCTGGCCGTGCTGGTCACCTGGTACCTGCACCTCGACCTGGCCACCGGCTGGCTGCTGGTCCCGCTCGCCTTCGCGGTCGCGTCGAGCGTGCACTTCTTCGGGATGATCCTCGTCGACCTGCTGGCGCGGGCCACGCGGGCCGAGCTCGCGCTGGCGGCGCCCACCAAGACCGCGCCGGGCGCCTCGACCGCTCTGCTCAAGCTGCCGACCGACTACGGCGTCTTCTGCCTCGCGACCGTGCTGCTGGGTGCGCACGTGCTGTTCGTCGGGGTCTACACGCTGCTGGCCGTGGCCACGGTCGGCTACACGCTCCTGGTGGTGGTCAAGTGGCGGCGCGACGTGCTCGCCCTCGACGCGCTCCGGGTCGAGCACCGGACGAATTCCGCGCGCTGAGCGCCGAGGGGCGTCCGCGCCGGTAGCGTTGCGGCCGTGGACGTCGGACGGTTGACCGGTGCGTTCGACCTGGTGACGGTCGCCCAGCTCGACGTGATCGCGCAGGCGCGCGGTCGCTGCGCCCGCCTGGTGGCGCGGGTGCGCACCGACGAGCAGGTGGAGCGGCTCGAGGGCCTCGCCCCCGTCATGCCGCTGGACGAGCGGGTCCGCCTGGTCGCTGCGCTGCGCGACGTGGACGACGTCGACGTGGCCACCGACGAGACCGGCCCGGACGCCGAGCCCGGGCTGGCGTACGAGTTCGCCGACGTCGCGTCGCCCGCCGACGCCGAGGTGCTCCGCCCCCGTCCCGACGGCCGGGTGCTGCCCGTCGTGCCGGACTTCCTCGTCCGCACCGACCCCCGCGACCCGGGCGCGCGCACGGGCTACGTGCCCGGCGGCTGGGACATGTTCCACATCGGGCACCTGCGGATCCTCGAGCGGGCGCGGGCCCAGTGCGACCGCCTCGTCGTCGGCGTCGTCACCGACGAGGGGCTCGTGGCGGCCAAGGGCCGGCCCCCGATGGTGCCGTTCACGGAACGGGCCGCCGTCGTCGCCGCGGTCGGGATCGTCGACGAGGTCGTCGGGGACTCCTCGTCCAACAAGCTGCTCGCCTGGGAGCGCGTCGGCTTCGACGTGCTGTTCAAGGGCGACGACTGGCGCGGGACGGCGAAGGGCGACCGGCTCGAGGCCGAGATGGCGCAGGTCGGCGTGGAGCTGCGCTACTTCCCCTACACCCCGCACACCTCGAGCACCGCGCTGCGCTCGGTCCTCGACGCGCGCCGGGCCTGAACGGATGAAGATCGTCGTCGGTGTTCCTACCTACAAGCGACCGCATGAGCTCGAAGCCCTTCTGCCCCTGCTTCTCGCGCAGGCCGACGAACTCGTCGACCGCGAGGTGGCAATCCTCGTGGTCGACAACGATCCTGCGGCCACGGCGCGACGTGTGGCTCAAGGCGGAGGCGACCGGGTCCACTACGCGGTGGAGCCGACTCCAGGTATCGCCGCTGTACGCAATCGCATCCTTGATGTTGCGACCGACGACCTACGGGCGGACCTGGTCGTGATGATCGACGACGATGAACGTCCTGAGGCCGGGTGGCTCACTGCTCTCGTCGACACTCAGGTGCGGACGGGTGCAGTCCTCGTGGCTGGGGTGGTGGTGCCCCAATTCGAGGCCGAGCTCGACCCGTGGATCGCGGCGGGGCGTTTTCACACCCGATTCCATACTCAGAAAAAGCTCTCTACTGGTTCCGCCATCGACGTGGCGGCAGCCGGCAACCTGCTTCTCGACGCCCGTCAGCTGCGCATGATCGGTCAGCGGTTCGACGAGCGCGTGGGTCTGGCGGGCGGAGAAGACACCCTCTTCAGCCGCGAGCTGCACAGCAGGGGCGGGTCCATGGTGTGGTGCGCCGAAGCGGTGGCGATCGATCGTGTTCCGCTCGATCGAATGACCCGTCGGTGGGTGCTAGCTCGAGCCATGAGCCACGGGGACGCGACGATTCGCGTGGGGCTGCAGCTCCGACCGCCCTCGAAGAGGCCGACCTATCGTGTGCGCTCCGTCTTGGGTGGGGTCGCCCGAGTGGTCGGCGGGGGAGCCCGGGCTGCGACGGGTGAGCTGTTGCGCCGACCTGTTGACTCAGCTCGAGGCGTCCGCACGGCGATGCGCGGGGTGGGGATGGTGCGTGGAGCGCTGGGGCTGCACCACGTCGAGTACGCCCGTGAGGAGCCCCGTGCCGCTGCGTGACCGGGTGCCCGCGGGGCTCAAGCACACGCTGCGCCGGGCTGCGGCCCCGCTCGGCTCGGTCGAGGCGGTGCGCACGTCGGAGCCCGACGTGGTCCTGACCTTCGACGACGGCCCCGACCCCGTGGGGACCCCGGCCGTGCTGGACGCCCTCGCCGCGCACGGGGCGACCGCCACCTTCTTCGTGCTGCTGACCCGCGTGCGGCAGCACCCCGAGCTGCTCCGCCGCGTCCTCCGCGAGGGCCACGAGGTCGGGCTGCACGGGGTCGACCACCAGCCGCTGCCGCGCTTCTCGCACGCCGAGGCGTACGCCCGCACGCTCGCGGCCCGCGCCGAGCTGGAGGCGCTGACGGGGGAGCGGCTGCGGTGGTTCCGGCCGCCGTACGGCGCTCAGAACCCGCCCACCTGGTTCGGGGTCCGGCGCGCCGGGCTGGTCCCGGTGCTGTGGGGACCGACCACCTGGGACTGGCGCGACCTGCCCCAGGCCGACCGCGTGGCCAAGGCCCAGCAGGGCGCCCGGGCGGGTGCGGTCGTGCTCGCGCACGACGCGTTCGCCGGCGTGGCGGACGGCGCCGTGGACGACGGCAGGGGCATGATCGAACCCGAGGTCGACCGCTTCGACCTGGTCGACCGGGTGCTCACCGCGTACGCCGCGCGCGGCCTCCGGGGTCGTTCGCTGGGGGCGGCCCTGGCGCACGGCAGCCTCGTACGGGCCGCACGGTTCAGCAGGTGAGATGGCTCACGCCCTGAGCGGGAACCTGATTTCTTATCCTCACCGGACGACGGCTGGTGTGGACAGCGGTCCCGGTGCTCCTTGTAGCCTCGGCCCATGCCGGGGGCGGTGCCGCCCTGCAGCCACACCTTTTTCCTGCGGGGGACCTCACGTTGACTCACTTTTCTGCTCCTCGACGCGCGGTCACGCTGCCGTTGACGCTCGCGCTCGCGACACTCAGCCTGCTCGGGGCCTTCGGGGTCCCGGCGGCTCAGGCCGCCGCCCCGCCCGCGGTGGTGCAGCCGGACTACTCCTCCGGCGTGACCGCCGACGTGCTGCCCACCACCCAGATCAACGCCGGTGGCTACGTCCAGGACCAGGCGATCGTCGGTGACACGGTCTACGCCGGGGGCTCCTTCTCCTCGGCGCGCCCCGCCGGCGCGGCCGCGGGCACCAGCCAGAGCGCCCGCACCAACCTGCTGGCCTTCTCGCTCAGCACCGGCAACCTCAAGTCGTTCGCGCCGAAGCTCAACGGCATCGTCCGGGTGCTCGCGCTGTCGCCGGACAAGACCAAGCTCTACGTCGGCGGCGAGTTCACCACCGTCAACGGCCTCGCGCGCAACCGCCTGGCGGTCTTCGACGCCTCGAGCGGCGCGCTGCTCAGCACCTTCAACGTCAACCTCGGCGGCCCGGTCTACGCCATCGCGGCCACGAGCAGCACCGTCTACGTCGGCGGCCAGTTCACGCAGGCCAACGGCGTCAACCGCGGCCGGTTCGCCGCGTTCCGCGCGTCCGACGGCGGCCTGCTGAGCGGCTGGACGCCGAAGTCCGGCGACTACCAGGCCGTGCGGGCGCTGCTCGTCGCGCCGGGCGGCAACGTCATCGCGGGCGGCCAGTTCGCGACGATCGGCAACCTGTCGAGCTCGACCCTGACGTCCCAGCCCGGCTCGGTCTCGCTGAGCCCGACCACCGGCGCCGTGCAGACCTGGGCCGTGAACAAGACGATCAAGCAGTACGGAACCGACGGCGGCGTGCTGTCGCTCAAGACCGACGGCACCACCGTGTACGGCGCCGGCTTCTGGTTCGGCGGCACGCAGTCCAACTTCGAGGGCGCGTGGGCGGTCAACCCGTCCGGCGGTGCGATCAAGTGGCTCGCCGACTGCCACGGCGACACGTACGACACCACGATCGCCAACGGCGTGGTCTACGCCGCGAGCCACCAGCACGACTGCTCGAACATGGGCTCCTTCCCGCAGCAGCGCCCGACCCAGGTCGAGTGGCGCGCGAACGCCTTCACCGCGGCCGCCAAGGGCGACCTGCTGCCGAACTCGCTCTCGCCGACCAAGTTCAAGGACTACTCGGCCTACGACTCCCCGGCCGTCGTCAACTGGTTCCCGCAGTTCGCCCAGGGCCCGAGCAGCGGCTACTACTCCGGCCAGCCGACGCTGACCATCGAGAGCACGGGCGACTACGTCGTCGTGGGCGGGCAGTTCCCGACCGTGAACGGCAAGGCCCAGCAGGGCCTGGTCCGCTTCGCCCGCGGGTCCATCGCCCCCAAGGACGTCGGCCCGCGGGTCTACTTCTCCGACCCGGGCAGCGCGAACACCTCCGTCGGCACCCCGAGCGCGAAGGTCGTGGGCGGCAACGTCGTCCGCGTCACCGCCGCGCCCTGGGACCGTGACGACGCGGTGCTGAGCAAGGTCGAGCTGTTCCGCAACAACGTGTCCGTCTGGTCGGCCACGAACGTGACGGCCCCGTGGTGGAAGACCACGGTCGCCTACACCGACCGGAACATCACCGCCGGCTCGACCTACCGCTACTACCTGCGGATGACCGACGCCGACGGCAACACCACGACCAGCGGCACCGCGAGCGTCACGCCCAGCGGGACCGGCATCTCCAGCTCGACCTACTACAACCAGGTCCGCACGGACGGCGCCGCGAACTACTGGCGCCTGGACGACCCGTCCTCGGGCACGTCGATCACCGACTGGGCCGGCGCGACCGACCTGGCCCGCTCGTCCGGCCTCGGCCTCGGCACCTCCGGCGCCATCGGCTCCGACAAGGCCGCGTCGGTGAACGGGACGGGCAGCGCGTCCGCGGCCTCGAACACCGGCTTCGTCCGGGCGCCGCAGACGTTCAGCGTCGAGGCGTGGTTCAAGACCTCGTCCACCAGCGGTGGCCAGGTCGTCGGCTTCGGCGACGTGCCGACCGGCAGCAGCTACCGCCACGACCGGCAGGTCTACCTGACCTCCACCGGCAAGCTGGTCTACTACGTCGACCAGAACGGCACGTCCCGGTCGCTGACCAGCGCCTCGAGCTACAACAACAACGCCTGGCACCACGTCGTGGCGACGCTGTCGAGCTCGGGCATGGTGCTCTACGTGGACGGCAACCGGGTCGGCTCCTCGTCGACGGTCACCTACGGGCGCAGCTACGGCGGCTTCTGGCGGATCGGCGCGGACGTGCTGCCGGGCAAGACGTCCACCACGTCGGCCTACCTCAACGGCGCGATCGACGACGTCGCGGTCTACCCGACGGCGCTGAGCGCGACCCAGGTGAAGGACCACTGGACCGACTCCGGCCGGTGACCTCGCTCACGACCTGAGCACCCCTGAGCGTGGGAGTCTCCTCCCCGCTCAGGGGGATCGGCCGAAGACCGCCCCTGGGTCCGGATAGCCGCCTTATACTCCTCGCGGGGCCCGGGGGAACGTCGGCCCCTCTTTCATCTTCTCTATGCGGGGGATCTTCGCGGTGACTTCTACTTCTTCAGGACGCCGGCGCGCGGTCACGATGCCGCTGACGCTCACCCTGGCGCTCGTCAGCCTGCTGGGTGCGTTCGGCCTGCCGGCAGCCGAGGCCGCCGCGCCGCCCGCGGTCGTGCAGCCGGACGGCTCGAGCGGTGTGACCACCGACGTCCTCCCCACCACGCAGATCAGCGACGGCGGCTGGGTCGAGGACCAGGCGGTCGCCGGTGGCACGGTGTACGCGGGTGGCAAGTTCACCTCGGCCCGGCCGGCCGGTGCGGCCGCCGGCACCAGCGAGTCGGCCCGGGGCAACCTCCTCGCCTACTCGATCAGCACCGGCGAGCTGGTCAGCAGCTTCGCCCCGCAGCTGAACGGCGTCGTGCACGTCGTCACGCTGTCGCCCGACTCCTCGCGCCTCTACGTCGGCGGCGAGTTCACGAGCGTCGACGGCGTGACCCGCAACCGCCTCGTCGCCTTCAGCACGGCCACCGGCCAGATCGACCCCACGTTCGCGGTGAACGTCGGCGGCCCGGTCTACGCGATCTCCGCGACCGGCTCCACCGTCTACGTCGGCGGTTCGTTCACCCAGGCCAACGGCGTCAACCGCGGTCGGTTCGCGGCCTTCCGCGCCTCCGACGGCGGCCTGCTGAGCGGCTGGACGCCGAAGTCGGGCGACTACCAGGCCGTCCGCGCCCTGCTCGTCGCGCCCGGCGGCAACGTCATCGCCGGTGGCCAGTTCGGCAGCATCGGCAACCTCTCCAGCTCCACGCTGACCACCGTCAACGGCTCGATCTCGCTGGACCCGACCACCGGCGCCCCGCAGGCCTGGGCCGTCAACAAGGTCGTCAAGCAGTTCGGGGCCAACGGCGGCGTGCTCTCGCTCAAGACCGACGGCACCACGGTCTTCGGCGCCGGCTTCTGGTTCGGCGGCACCGACTCCAACTTCGAGGGCGCCTGGGCGGTCAACCCGTCCGACGGCGCGATCAAGTGGCTCTCCGACTGCCACGGCGACACGTACGACACGACGGTGTCGAACGGCATCCTCTACGCGGCGAGCCACCAGCACGACTGCTCCAACATCGGCTCGTTCCCGCAGCAGCGCCCGACCCAGGTCGAGTGGCGCGCCAACGCGTTCACCGCCGACGCCCGCGGCGACGTGCAGCGCAACTCGTACTCGCCGACCAAGTTCAAGGACTTCGTCGGCTACTCCGCACCGGCGGTCGTCAACTGGTTCCCGCAGTTCGCGATGGGCAACACCACGACCGGCTACTACGCCGGCCAGGCCACGCTGACCATCGAGAGCACCAGCGACTACGTCGTCGTCGGCGGGCAGTTCCCCACCGTCAACGGGAAGCCCCAGCAGGGCCTGGTCCGCTTCGCGCGGGCCTCGATCGCGCCGAAGAAGGACGCGCCCCGCGTCTACTTCTCCGACCCGGGTGGCGCCAGCACCTCCGTCGGCACGCCGAACGTGCAGGTCGTCGGCGCGAACGTGCTGCGCGTGACCGCGGCACCCTGGGACCGGGACAGCTCGGTGCTCGCCAAGGTCGAGCTGCTGCGCAACAACGTCGTGGTCCAGACCCAGACGAACGTGACCGCGCTGTTCTGGAAGACGACGGTGGCCTACACCGACACCGACGTCACCGCGGGCACCACCTACAGCTACAAGCTGCGGCTGACCGACCCCGACGGCAACGTCACGACCAGCAACGCCCGCAGCGTGGCCCCCAGCGGGGCGACGATCGGCAGCTCCACCTACTCCAGGCAGGTGCTGGCCGACGGCGCGTCGAACTACTGGCGCCTCGACGACCCGGCGTCGACCGTCACGGACTGGGCCGGCAGCACCGACCTGACCAAGGCCTCGGGCATGACGCTCGGTGCCGCCGGCGCGATCTCCGGCGACACCGCCGCCTCGCTCAACGCCACCGTCAACGCCTCCGCCGCGAGCAGCACCGGTTTCGTCCGGGCGCCCCAGACCTTCAGCGTGGAGGCCTGGTTCCAGACGAAGTCGACGGCCGGTGGCCAGGTCGTCGGCTTCGGCGACGTGCCGACCGGCACGAGCTACCGTCACGACCGGCAGGTCTACCTGAACGCGGCCGGGAAGATCGTCTACTACCTCGACCAGCAGGGCACCTCGCGCTCGATCACCAGCGCGAACAGCTACAACGACGGTGCCTGGCACCAGGTCGTGGCGAGCCTGTCCAGCGCGGGCATGGCCCTCTACGTCGACGGCGCACGGGTCGCCTCGTGGTCCGCGATCACGTCCGGGCGGGACTACGGGGGCTTCTGGCGCATCGGCTCCGACACCCTGCCCGCGGGCACCACCGGCTACCTCAGCGGCACGGTGGACGAGGTCGCGGTCTACCCGACCGCGCTGAGCGGGACGCAGGTGAAGGACCACTTCGTCGACTCGGGTCGGAACGCGGTGGCCGCGCCGACGGCGGCCTTCACGACCGCCTGCGCGGCGCTGGTGTGCACGTACGACGCCAGCCCGTCCACGGCGGACGTCTCCGCCGCTCGGACCGCCGCGGTCGCCGGTGACACCACCGCCGCCGCCGTCACGACCGAGCCCGGTGACGCCCCCGCCGGCGAGCCGAGCATCGCCGACTACAGCTGGAGCTTCGGCGACGGCGCGACGGCAAAGGCGGCGAAGGTCAAGCACAGCTACAAGGCGGCCGGCTCGTTCGACGTCGCGCTCACCGTGACCAACAGCGAGGGCAGGGTCTCCTCGGCGATCCAGACCGTCGACGCGGTCGGCAACTCGATCCCGGTCCCGGCGTTCACGAGCAAGGCCAAGGGCAAGAAGCTGTCCTTCGACGGCCGGAAGTCGGTCGACTACGACGGCAAGATCAAGAAGTACCGGTGGTACTTCGGTGACGGCTCGGGCAGCACGAAGTCGTCGGTGAGCCACACCTACAAGGGGACGGGCTCCTACTACGTCAAGCTGGCGGTCACGGACGACGACGGCGAGACCAGCTGGATCGCCAAGGACGTGCTGACCGGCGGCACGACGCTCGCGTCCGACGCCTTCCAGCGGAGCGGGACCGGCTGGGGCACCGCCGACAAGGGCGGGTCCTGGTCGACGGACCCCGACGCCGGCTTCAGCCTCGAAGGCGAGCAGGGCGAGCTGTCGATCAGCGGCGC
>Ga0210040_10005399_pt1 | contig 16300 bp, 6 predicted proteins | sample CryGeyCG12114_NA_FD_185462 | JGI IMG/M metagenome (GOLD analysis project Ga0210040, IMG submission 185462) | Groundwater microbial communities from aquifer - Crystal Geyser CG19_WC_8/21/14_NA (SPAdes) (version 2) | ecosystem: Environmental > Aquatic > Deep subsurface > Groundwater | place: USA... | reverse complement strand
GTCAAGCCGCATGTGTATGAAGTGAATTAAGATGCATTTATGTTTCATTCAGCGCTTCCATTAATCATTTTTGTAAGAAGAAAAGGTGAATACATTACCATTTTTGATAAGACATGTGTATTGCACGCATTACATAAAGGATTATTCAGTATTGCATTGCATCATGCACTTGAAATTTGCTATATTTATGAGTAGAACTCACTATACCTATACATAATGATTTCAATTCAGATTTATCTGTAGTTAGAAAACAGCGATACATAATTTCATTTTCTAAACTTTGTTAGATTTCAGATCAAACGAAAACTAAAGCCTTAGTTGTTTTAAATTCAGACCGACAACTCCTCGGAGTCAATTATTGGTTTAAAAGGCTTATGGAGCCCCTGAAGAGATTGATTATAGATCGTTTACAGCAGGGCCAATGCGGCCTACATTTAGTACCTTAGACTTATTTATCACGGCGCTTTCAAAACGTCTAGACTCGGCTGGATTCTTTAATAATTCCATCTTTCATCATCATCACTCAACTTTTTCACTGCAGTCATTTAAAACCCAATCAATTTCTGTAGCAAATCATAAAATATACTGTATTACAAAATCAAAATGTTTCAAAAAGTAACGTCCAAATTATATGCTTGCGGTGAAAATCATAGATCCTAGAAAATGAAATCGATCTCTCTCAGTTAGTTCGCACGCCTATGCCGTTTGTAAAATAATAAGGCTTTGTAATCCAATCGTTTTAGATCACATTTTTTTAAGATTTTCATATGGCACAAGTTAAGTTTCCGTCTGAAAAGCATGTTTTTCAACACAAGAAACCAAGACGTGTGTACAATTTAACTCATGTACTCATACACATAGAAACTTTATTCCATCCAACTAACGCCAGCATGCATTCACTACATACATACGTAGTGAGTGAGTGTATGTAATTTTTTGAGCATGCTGAATAAATGTAGCCACTAGTCCATGACGGAACTAACTTATTTTCTCATGATGACTAAAGTGCTATTCCATTCCATGCATTGTTTGTCACTACAACTTGCTCCCTAGTTAAAAAACTGTATAAAATTCTCATTGCGTACATATAGGAACGAAGAGTACAATTGTGAGTATCCTGCGTACACAAAGCAAGTGGTCCTGACCAGAAAATGAGTCCATTGTTTACATTAAGACTCAAGGACAAGTTTTACTAACTAACTAACTGAAGGGATAAAAGTTATTCACAAAACACCCTTTACTACACACTTACAGATGATTGCATAGGTACATAATAATAGTCAGTCACAGCCTGTAGGTCAGTATTAAAGTGTTCCATGATGGTTAGCTATAAGGATTAGAGCTTTTTTAAGGGCTCTCCTTTTCACGAACCATCACTTCTCATCATATGCTGACTAACTGGCTGAAAGTACCTTTATCCATATAGAGTGAGTGAGTTGGGAAATGTTCCTTATCACTGCACATGATCACGATGATGTACACTTTTGAAAAAGGGTGAAAAAAATTATATCTTATACCTGTGATGTGTAGGGAGGGAGTATAATTACGAGGACAAAAGTTGAAAAAATATCCAGCCACAGACACAGTTTTTTATTGGGTCTGAATCATGCAGTTAGTAATCTGTGAAAAACTGCTTCGCATCAGAAAAATAGTTTTTTCAATATTGCTTAATATTTACACCATTCCTATGCTTATAGTTAGTTAGTTAGTTGGTGGTATAGGAATAAGTAAGTTAACAAACTTTGGATGATTTATGCATGGAGTCGATAATGTCAATATGATGCATTGTAATTGTAATTTGAAATGTCTGTGGAATAACAAACCAAACATGTTATTTAAATGCGAAGTCTGCCTATATGTATGAATCATTGCCAAGTCAGCATGCATGGAGGCCAAAGTAAATATGATCCAATGTCGTTCAATGTCGCCAATTAGTTGACTTGAGTGCAGGCGAAAAAATTACGCGCAATTTTTGCAGTAAATAACTTACCCCAGGCGTAATAGTTTGTGAAGATTAAGCAATTGGAAGTCCCAAAGTGGAATAGCATTGTCCAGTACAAGAATAAGGTGGAGATTTTTTTGTCAGGTACTTGGATGAGTTATTCATAACTTTTACCAAAAATGCTTGGAATGTTGATTATAACATAATACAAGTGGTAAATATAAGAGTAAGACATAATTCTTTCTCCTACTGTGTGTACATTTATCTTTGGGCATTTGAACATGTAATCAACAAAATGAATCCGATTTTGCCGTCAAAACTCTTATTTTCCATAACAAACGCTCACTTTCACTTGTATCCCCCAATGTAACATAAATAACTATTAGTCCAGAGTGTAATATATGTGTGATGCGTATGTGCACAAAATTAAATGAAGTCACCCTTGCGGGCTAATTAAATAAAGACTAGGGGAGCAAGTATTTACATCTTTTCTTTCCAAACTTGGATGAAATAATTTCTCGATTTCTGAATTCATAGTTACCGCTATATATTGCAGTTGCCATGAATTTATTAATCAGAAAGCAAAACTTTGATACAGTAACTTTGAATCATTTTACAGATTGAATAGGAACGCGAGAACACAAACATTCCAAGAAACTTATGGAACCCAAAATGAATTTCTTCATATTTTTATCCCTGTATGGATGTTTGCTCCTTTCACGTGCTCAAGGCGATCCAAAAGGTAAGCGTTCATATTAATTAGCTATCGGAAAACTGGAAAACAGATTATGTATACTATCAAATTTTTTCTCACACACAGTGAAAAGCAAATTCGGATCATACATTGGGAAACTCAAAACAAATGCTCATGATGTGAAGGGCAATGTCTATATTGTGAACGAACGAAGTCTTTTGCTCACGGATTTCACATATGATGGACTCGGTCCAAGTAAGTCAGTTTCAACAATTTCAGCCCGACATAGACTGTATATAATCATATGTAAGCGTGCAACTTTTGTAAATATCTGCGTTTTAGCGGCATTCTTCTGGGCCGGTACGGGAGACGAGCCTAATCCACAAGGCAAACCCATTCCCACGGAATTTCTCCCAAACGGAACGCGCAAAAGACTCAGCAAATACGATGGTGCAGAAGTACTCGTCAGTTTCCCATATGAGCTCACAATCAATGAGATTGATTGGTTCAGTGTTTGGTGCGAATCATTTAGTGTACGCTCAGAACAAAAATAACTCTCCCATCTGAAAAGATATACCAAGCAATAGCAATAGAATGCATTTTTATCTATATGCAGGCCAACTTTGGATACATAATGATCACAGCCGAACACAAAGCCAATATTCCGAAAGCAAGAACTTTGACCGAATTCTCACAACTGGCCCATGGAGTCAAATCTTCCAAAGTGACCATCTTGGACTCAAAACGGATCTCCATTCCTAATCTTAGTTACGATGGTGCAGGTCCTGATGCCTTTTTTGTGGTTGGCACTGGAGCCAAACCGCATGGCAATGGGATCAAGGTGGCAAATGAAAAAGGAAGGTAAAAAACTTAATAATTAAAAAAAACTATCCATACTACTTCTCTAACTAACTAACAAATAGTATGGAAAATTAGCTTAGGCGTAGTGTCCAGTTACGACAATGAAGATATTGAGCTCGTGCTGCCCAATGCTGTCTCGTTTTATGACATTGACTGGATATCCTTGTTTTGTATCAAGTGAGCATACATACTTGTTTTGAGTTTTACTAAAGGTTGAATAAGAGACAATGTAGAATGAAATGTTTCACTCTAACTCTATATGTAGGTATGCAGAAGACTTTGGACATGTAGTCATACCAAAAGATTTAAATGTGCCTCCCAATTTGGATCGATTGAAAGTAAGTTTGTTGAGCACTCCACAGGGGCGAGTTTTCATAAAAACTACCATTTGAAATAACCAGAATGCTTGATACAGAAAAAAATGGAGCCATTGAAAAACTGTGCGGAACTTTTACCATCCGGTGGATTGCAACTGTCATGGACGCCGAGCGCAGATAAAATTCATTTTCAGATTGCTGCACGTATGTCCCCCAGTCAATGGGGTGCCGTGGGATTTTCTTCCGTTCCGGGAAAAGTAATTTATTGTTAAAGACAAACTTCTAAAAAAAGGAAAAAACGTGTTGACGCTATAATGTGATCTTTCATTTAGACGCAAATGGTAGGAGCTGATGCTGTAGTCGTCCACTATGATATAGAAACGGAAAAATTTCATGCCACTGATTACAAATTGACTGCTCAAGCTCAGGTAAACATTTACATTATAAAACTATTTTGAATTCAGGTTAAAATTTTGGATTTCCCTAGTGTGATGGTGGAAAGGGCGTTTGTCCTGATTCTCGAATAGAAGGAGAAAATAATGCAATTCTTTTAGGTGGAATGCGAAAAAATGGGATCACATATGTGGAGTTTGAACGACCACGGAAAGCTATGGACGCCGTATGATATATTTTCTGAACATTTGAGTAAATCCACTTTCGAGTTAGATAAAAAATCTGAACATATTTACTGTTGTAGGAGTTGGATATATCCTTGGAAAAGAGTGGTTCCGTGACAATATTCGGAGCCATTGGCAATCTCAATTTAAGAAAGGAGGCCAATTATCATGCTGGGGGCAGAACTGACACCAATTGTAAGTATTTTGACAATTTTATGAATGCATTACATTGTAATGTGCATTTGTCCATTTAGCGGATATCCGGCTATCGGACACATATGGGAGACATTGTAAAACCGATTTGGACACAATGGGCGAACCAATGAAGACACCAAATGCATGGAAAGTCGCTCAAATGGTAGGAGTTAAAGAATTCAATGCTACAATTGGACCCACTGGAGGAGCTAATGGATATACAGCTATTACAGGTAAAAAATCAAGGTAATTAGCTTTAAAAAAGTTCCATTACAAAATCTTGTTTTGCAGGACACAGTTCATGGGGCATTGCATGGTGGTTGAATGGGAGAATGATTCCAGAAATTTATTTAGAACGGGGCGAGACATACACTTTTTACACGCATGGAGGTATTTAAATTTAACGCAATAAGTCCATGAAACAATCTCTAAACAGTCATAAATACAATTTTTCATGTTCATAGGAACTGATGCCTCAAATTCGGCAAAATATCATCCATTCTACATCACCGATTCCTCTCAAGGTGGATTCGGCCAGAAAACTAATGAGGAGAAAGCCAAAGAACATGTATTTGCGGGCATTGGTCCAGACGGGAAAATTACCAATGGATCCAGTATGACCAACACTCATTAGTTCGTGAAAAAATTCTACACTCTATCTAAAACAGACAATTTTTCCTCTAGTTGGAGGATACTGCGAATTCGAAGGGACTAAAGGGAATACGGAAGTATCCTCCGATCTGGAATTCAAGAAATCATTGACATACAAATGTTCCACAGATGAACCTCCCGGTATTTTAAAATGGACAGTTCCTCAAGATGCTCCGGGTTTGCTTTACTACCAGGTAATTAGGCGTTGAACATTTATTATTGTAAATTATCATCCATTGTGTGTAAAAACTATACATTTTTTCAGTGCGTCACACATAGCAACTTGGGATGGAAAATTCACGTTGTTGAGCCCGGTTTCAAATTGGGAGCATCGAGCAATGGTGCTGTGGCAAGCCTATTGCTCTCCATTGTATTTGTGACTTATGTACTTTTGTAGATGATTTTTTTCTCTACTAGCCACAAAATTTCATGTTCACTAGTTAGTAAGCGGGTCTTAATATTTCCTATGCAAAATGGATGAACGTAAAAGATGAAAAACTCGTAGAATTGGATTCAAGGTTTTTCTTCATTCCGTGAATGCAACATATTATATTCCAGACGCGCACACACACACACACGTTTAAGATTAGGGGCTGCGGCATGTCCAGAAGTACATGCGTTTTTTTCCCATCATTCTTAATAGTGGGTTGATATCAAACAAGTTTTTCGCCTCCAGGGTACAAGTTATCAAAAACATAGTGTGCATGTGTGTCTTCTATATGATTTCAAAGGTCAAAATAATGTTCCCATCCATGTGTGTATCTTGGTTTATTCAACCTATATCGATGGAATACTATTCGAAAGCAAAATCTTCAGTTTTATCCATTTTCGTTCATATTGGTTTGTAGTTTGCATTGCTTACAACGATACATGAGTATAAATTGACGAATGTTTCTGGCATGCGACCTTTGCTTTCTGTTACGTGTGTAGCGTAGTAGTGGGAGCGAAGCGTAGTTCGTTTATATTGTAAAGTACAAGTGGAGGAGCTGTCAGGAAAATATGAAAGAGAGGCACATTAAAATTCCCCATGAAATATGATGTCGATCCCATATATGGCGGAAATGGAATGTTTCAACCGCATCTAGCAATTGTATCATGAAATAATACGCTACCAGTCAGTCAGCCACTTCAGTGGTAAAAGTACACGGGATCTCAATCTATACACAAAAATTCTCGTCCATTTTCTTTGATTTCTGTCTTTTTTACCCAAAATTTTGGCTATCAAATAGCTCTTATACATTCATAAGTTAGTTTTGTGAAACACTAAAAAATGATAAAGTCCCAACCTAAAAGTTGAGTAATCCTTGGTCTTTGAAAAACCCTACCGATCCATTAATCCACTTAAAATGTGACGTGGCGACAGTCTGCAATGAATTCAGCTCCCCAAAGCTCCACATTTCTACATGCACATTACACATGGTGAGTATCTAACTATGAAAGCTGGATCAAAAAGCGAGAGTGGAAAAAATCAATGCCCGGGTTCGGATATGCTCTCTGTTTTATTTCGGGCACTGTAGTCAGTCTGTCAGTGAGTGAGCGAACACAGTGTAATATATGAGAACGGTGTGTGCCTGCATGTGAGTGAGAGGGTGGGATGGCAAATGAAATGGGGGACAATATTTTGCTTTTAGTTACATTCTACATAATGGTACAGGCAGCAATGGAGAGAAAATTCTCCATTACTTTGGCTCCATAGTGTATATAAATACTAGATGATATTGGAAATAGGAACTTTTTGAGAGTATTGCATTTCAAAGGAAAGATTGTATCTGACTTTTCGGGAAATCGTAAACCCGGGTAGTATTTTGTTATATTTATAAAATGGCTCTTCTAATTTGACTCTTGAATAATGTTTTCGCTCCTATAAGAATCTGTCGTTCATGTAATTAACAATGTTATCATCATCATTGCATTGCTATATAGGCTGTGGATCTTACCTGTCATTTTTAAAGCTAGCAATTCCTTCTTATATGACAAAGTGAAAAGCCAAACGCCTTGAAATCATTTTCATTGCATCCAACGTATAATGTATTTTCTTAAAAAGCTGTAACCGGTTTTTTCTCATCATTAAATTGAATGTCACGCGTGACGAATTCCGTAAGGGCCTTTGAGAAGTTACAAACTTCACAAACCCTTAAATTATTTCCAAGTATATACATGAAACGCAGTTTATTGGTAGCAATTATAGTTTAGTTAGTTAGTCACATTTAAAACTCCATTTAGTTGGTTAGTCACTCTACTCACTCAGTCGTTTGAGATGAGTCTATAATAAGAAGTAAAAAATGTGTATTGCATTATATGATGTACGTTTATTAGAATTGACTTTGTAAACATAAAGTTATATGATGCATGAAAGCACTTTGTCAGCTTTGTCACTACTTCTGCTACATATGAAAGTGCTTTATTTGGCCCTTGACCACACATTATGGATTAGATAAGGTGCCTTGTTGTGTAACAATGATGAAGTCTGAAATGTTCAGCTGAAAAGTAAAAACCAATGGACTACATCTATGTACATTTATCTCATTCTTGATTGATCAAACTGAACCAAAAATTGCTACCTGCGTCCTCACTGTTTATATAACTTTTGAGTATCCAAATTTTCGCCTTTTCAACTCTAATCGTTTACTTGAAACATGTTTTTATAGCCAATTTACTGTCAATAAAATCCATATATCTTGTAAATCTCTTTTTTTGTTAGACTTTTAACAAATCAAGTGCACCCATATAATGAGAAATTTATTATTTTTCAGCCACATTATTGACTGAAGCTTATCATTAGGAAAGAATGTAGTCTCATCATGATGGAGGGTTCAATCTGATCTGAAGGTTTACCTTCAGTTCATATAATGCAATAGATGTAAGAAGCTTTTGGTTTGGTCCAGCAGGGCTTCAGATTTGACTGTTACATGAGTGAGTGAAGGGCTCCCTTGTGCACATGCACACACGTATGTACGTTGAGAGCCTTGAAGGGCGTTTTTCACTGTGAGGCTCATCAGGAAGGGTGTGGTGACCACACCAACTCTCATTGTAGACCACAAAATGTGGACCATTTCCACTCACTTGAAATTTGAGTCAATATTTTGTAATATCAGGGTAACTAACTAACTAATAACAACCCATTTTTTGTGTTTCTATGTTTGCATTTTGAAAAATAATGGCATTTATCATCTACAATAGTAGTTGCGGCTAAGTCTGGACAAAAAAAAAACGATCATATGCATTGCAAGTTGACAATAGAACGATTTAAGATGACATTTTTGGAAAATTTTGGGATATGGTTTGTCAAAGAATGACAAGAAGTAGGATTTTCCCATAGAAATGTAAACAAATTGTTTAAAGTGTGGTTATTTTAGCAAACTTTGAGTTTTATTATCATCAAAGAGCACAATCTGGATTTTTTTCTCTTTTACTTTAAAAATCTTATCTTTTCTACTTCTACTGTTTTCAAATGCTATGAATTTCCCCCAAAACTTGTACAGTTAATTCAATCTGTGACCATTCAACACTATTTTGCACTGCAAAGAGTCAAAACGTCATCATTTGCATCCTTTTTTGAGTCGCAAAAGCACACTCTGCAGGAAAATTGCACAGAAGCTATCCACCTCGTTTAATGTTCAACATGGTCTGATGATTTCAGCATACATTTTTTCCAATAAAAAATTTTCCTTCATATTGTTTTATGCCATTCTCCAAAAGCAATAAACTATTCTAATCAGGAAACACACTTTACTGTTTTCGAATACACGATAGGCTTATACACGGCTCCAAAAAAAACTCAAGTGCTATTTATTTGCGCACAATACTCGTCATCAGTTTTATCCTTCATAATTTTATTGCCAACTAACAAGTGACTGCCATAATAACAAATACGTAATGCACAGACTGACTTTTGTATGGAATTCTCATGAAATGAAACCACTCATGTGGTCTGGCGATAAGGAAAAAAGACATCTTTTTGACCTTCAACTATCCACCTATGCGTGCATGTTGTTTCTGTTCGATTTGTTAACTATGGAATCCAATATCCATACTGTGTGTAAATATTATTTCGTGGATTGCATCCATTTCCGAGGAAAATTTCACAATATTCCCTCCACATTGCAATATGTGTGGAAATCTTTTCATTGCTCATTTTTTACACACAAAAAATGACAATTTTCGTATTTTTGAGGCCATTTGTTTGATAGTAAGCAACTTTAACACAACATTCAGTATTATCAAAGCACATGACTTTTCCTGTCATTTCTGTTTCATTTTTACTAGCATTTGAAAGATTGCAGTTGCACAAATTATATACGAAAGATTTACTATTTTTGTAAATTTTATGAGCAGTTTCATCTCAAAGGTGGTAAATCTACAAACCAATTGCTCTTAATGCCCCGATTCGGAAGATGAATTACCTATTTAGTGTGCTATGGATCCGCATTTAATCAGTTAGAAAATGTGAAAAAGGGTCGTCTATCTGGACATTACCGTGTCTCCCATATACGTACTCTTTAATCACACGCAGCCATATATTTTTAGGAGCGGATTGACTAAGTGCATGAGAAAGGTTCCATCTGCTCCCCAATATATTATGCATGAAAGGAAAAAGGAAAATTGAGTTCGGGGCTCACCCGTTTTCGAAAAGTATTAGCATTTGGAAATGAAACGAAAGTTTTTTTTGGAGGGTGAGACCACTCCTGTGCACAACTTGGGTTTATCAAAAAGGATGTTGTTAGGTACACTCATTCACTCTATATACTCACACAGTAGATATAAATCCTTGCTTATATAATAGTGTTACTTAAGGGTATACTTTTTTTGGTAGTTGTTATAGATAGAAGATGAAAGTATTTCCCTTTAGTTATATTAAATCCTCCTGGCTGACTCAGCCCTACTTTGAGAGTCCCTATGGAATCACTTTTGGAATCTAAAACATACGGAAATGCAGTTTATGAATTTTTCGGATGCATACGAAATTCTAAAAGAGTGCATTTCATACGTTTTCAACATTTTTTTACTATAATGAATAAATGATTACGTTTGACCTTAATTTATAATTTACGGCATGAAGCTATCTACAAAACTCTATAAAGTTGAAACCACCCAGCCGTATATTTTGTTGTGTATACAAAAAGCATGCAGGGTTTCAAAATGCATGCAATTGAGTATATCCAGGGAAAAGTTCCCTGCTTCTCAAAGAATAGGGGTCCCATTGTGCTTCAATATTATTATTACTAACTAACTAACAATACATATAGAGAAGAAGGGGAATGAATCCAATATATATAAGAAAGGAAATGAGTCTAGATTACGTACATTTATAAAACTACTACTATCTATACAGATATAGTTAAATTTATGTGGGATACATTTTGGACGGGTTTTTGGGAAACAGCCTTTTAGATCATATCAAAACCAAAGTAGCTGTGTGTCTAACAATAGTAGGCAGGCACCATATGAAAATGTTGGACGGAAACGATGAAATACACTTTAGGTTTCAGGAATTAAGTCCTTTGCTCCAGCTCAGACAACAAAAAACAAGACAGCAATTAAAAATTAATTAGCGTCATTAGTGCCTAAAGTCACTTCGTGGCTATGAATAAATTATCATATGGATTGCTGCTTATTTCACGATTCTGCTGAATAGGAAATGTTTTAAAATGAAACTTACGGCAAATATAGTTTTAGTTAGTTCAAAATTATGCATAAGCTGAAATTATTGGGCACTACGTAGTACATTTTATCATTACGAAATGTTCCATGTTCGTATATGAAGCTTTTTAGCGATGAGCAACTCATAAAATGAATACGTTTTAATGTATATATATCACGAACGAAAGGATGAGCCACATTCATTCTGGTATGAGAAAACTCGTGAGCGACAATAGAATAGAAAATCATCATAAAAAATGCCAGTACAATAAACACAAAAAAACATGCCAGCTCAAATATTGACAGATACTGGAACGTAAAGAAACACTTTAATCAAATGTTATGTTGGCTAAAAAACACATTGAACTGTCATTGAATGCCATTTTGTGTGGCTAGCATGAATTTTTAAACATTGAATCAATATTAACACTTTTAGTGGTCTCAAAGTAAACTCTGAACAATATTCGGAAAAGTGCAAAAATTTGAAAGTAAGATAAACCAAATGTTCTTATTTTGAAAGAACTAGTAATGCCACAATTTTTCATAAAATCGCAATCTTTATCAATCATTTTAATTGAGTAATACCCTAATGATATCACTAGATGTCACTCATCCCCACAATGAACAAAAATCTTATCCTTTTCCATTCCTATAATTAAAATTCGTGCATGTCTCTCTCAGAATACAAAATGAACCGTCCAGGGTGAAAATATTGAGCGTCTGCACCGAACATGCTAACAACTCATTGCATACAAAAGGACTGCTTTATCATTATTAAGTAGTAGTCGCAGTCAGTCCGCTCCAGCTATAGTAAATAAGTTAGTTGGCCCGGAGCCTAGCAAAAATGAATGCTTCAATTGGAAGCAATAATAATAAGCTGACTGAATTTTATATTTTCATTCCATACGCATACATACTAACTAGCGAAACTACATATAGTCAGTCAGTCAGTGAGGATGTATGGATCTCTTAACTCCATGTACTGTAATGTAATTACTTACTCACTTGACGCTTTACTATTGCACCAGGCGTGCAATGGGAAAATCTACCCTATACACACAATGAAAGAGTTTACCACAGTTTGTTAGTTCCTACAGCTCCCCCATGTATACAAGTTTGCATTCGAAAAAAGGAGCCAGCATAGTTAGTTGGGCACTACTACTACTGACTAACTTATACATATGTGCACAAGCCGGATGAAAACTCATTTTGAACTACTACTACTAACTTCTACTACACAGACTAGCGTTATTAAAGTTGGGAATAAACTAACTTTTGAAACTAACTAACTACAGCAAGCTCTGACTTGAGTGCGTACATGGGTATGTAAGGTTAGTTAGTTAGTTCTACTGGCTTGGGGTATTCACATTACTTTATATGGGAGCGAGTGAGCGCAATAAGTGGAAAAGAGATAAAAGCAATGTAGCCTGCTGTTGCTATACACTCAATAAATCCTTAATAATAGTGTCGAGCCAGCAATGCGGCTCGTTGTTATATCAGGCCCTGTATAATAACCTATGCACCGGGTCTTTCACAATTAGATGTAATGTAAGAAAATTCGGGTTTTTTGAGCTACTATATCAATAAAGTTGAGAAAATGGGTGATAATGATAAGAATAATTGAATAGTAAAAGTCGGGAATCCAAATAGTATATTTATTTTTGCGTGAGAAATGGTAATATGGATAAATAGATCTCTGGAAAAGTAATTTCAGGGAGTAAAGGGACGAATTATTAACATGGGATAAAAGCTCCCAAGTCTCTGGCCCTAGTTCACTTAATAACGGAAGTGAAAAGGGAGTCAGTGGGGAAATTACGTTTCAGCGACTACATGCTAGATACTACAAACACATAAATTGTTCAAATATACGTGCGAGCACACACACACTATATGATGATGATGTGGGGACAGATCCTCGGATTTTTGATAACGCATATATACTACATGAGCTATCTGCAGTGCAATAAGGCACACACACTATACAGTACATGCTTTTGTACTAACTTCACAAACACACACTCACCAAGTGCTTTTTAGAGCTTCACTTGAAACCATTGGTTGATCCAACGGGTATTGTATTGTTCAGTGAAAACTTATACCATCAGCATTTTTCATGTGTCATGTCCTCAGTCCAGAGGTCAACATTGTGTCTATTCAGTAGTCAAGTTTTAAGATTTGGAAACACATTTTTTAAATATCATTTTCGCAACCAACAATAGAATGATAACAATAAACTGATTGAAATCAAGGATACACTAACTAAATTAAGAATCCAAAATTTTAACGCGACGCCCGAAATGAAGTTTTGAGTGTTTAACGCATAGCAAAATGTGAATAGGAAATCACAAGCCTTAACGGAATTTTTTGTTTCAATTAGGATTGTTTCTGGCAGCAAAAAAAATAGAAAGAAAACACCCGTTTTTCCGCATTTTTTTAGATTTTTTTTAACGAAACATTGTTTAAAGTTTTGTAACAGTGTGGCTCCAGTCTGACGTTGGTCCAAATTAACAGGACGAATGTGAAGCCAGGATAGAGTAAAACAGGCCGGGAGGTATTCTGTTCAATTTCACCGATCCCTCTGCACACTCAATACAAATGAAATGAGAAGCGGTGGCATTGTAGGTCCGCCCGACAGGGAAAAGTTGAGCTTTTTAATTGAATGTAAATATAACGCTGACAAACATAGACGCATGCAGCATTGCATGATAGCAATAATTAGGAAAAATGAAAGAGAAAGGTGGTTTTTGGGTGTTGGAAACTTTTCTGTTTAGTGGTTATCACTAAGCCCTTGCAAATGAATTTATTGCTAATGAGTAGATATGACAATTCACTGTTTTTTATTTCTATACTTTGTGATTGTGCAGATACATTGTGCATGCAATTATGGGGATGCTTAGTAGCATAAACAATCTTAAGTCAAGTTTTTAAGAAAAATGCTTTGTTTTGCTGTTACTCTGTCCTTACAATATTGTCTGTACTCCTGGTAATTTTATTAATCAATACTGAATTACTGATTTTGAATTCAGTAACTTTGGAATTTTGAGTTTACAAGCAGAGTAGCAAAGCTTTGGATTTCCATTTCAATAACACTATTATGTATTTTTTTTATAATCTTGTGTTGCTTTTCTTTGTGCAAGTTTCATATTTTAATGTCAAGTATATAGTTAACTATTGTTAAGAAGCAACCAAAAAGATTTACTGTTATATATTGGCATTGGCTTAATTGGCTTAACTAGGAGCACCTAGCTCATTATCATATTAGGAGCTTAACAGAACATTTATAATGCTTTAATGTTATCAATCGAAATCATTTTGTCCATTTAATTTTGTTTTTTGGGTTGTTCAAGTTTGCAGAAATCTAACTTTGTCGCTTTGTTAACTTTTGACATGGATTATTTCATATGTTTCAACGCCAAGCTTTCAAAATATTCAACTAAATAAGCTCAAGCTTTTGTTATTAAACCACAATTTGCAAGTGATCATGCTTCATCAAACAATTTTAGACCTTTAGAGCACATCTATTTGTCTATTCAGTAAATCTAAAGCTCGGAAGTTACTTTAAAAACGTGACCCCCAAAAGTTGCAATAAAAACACAGACGAATTGCCGATTCTATATTGTCAATTAATCATCTCATTCAAACTAGCTGTTTAAAATATTCGTTCGTAAATGCCCATTTGTAAATCCGCATTCTATATTACAGTTTCTTTTGATATAAACAACACATTTATGGACATTTGGAACGATTTAAATTGGAATGTGATTGGTCCTGATGCCATGTTGTATCCTATTTGGACTCCTAATCAATTATTACTTGCACAGCACTTATGAGAATGTTATGCAACCAAAAAATCAAAGAGAAAACCTCTCTAATGATGAGGATGGACAGTTAGTTATCAATTGTTAGTGGCTACAGCACTCGAACAATCGTTTATTCACCTTAATTTTGGACACGAAGTCACGATTTATGCTTTAGTTAGTTCACTCAGAGCATACTGACAGGCAAAAAATTTCTTATTGTTGAACAATGCGTTCATATATGCCTCTTTAGTCAAGCATTTTCATCGACAATAGGGTGAATTGTCTTTTAGTATTATTTTTCCCTTGAAATTGATTGTTGGGTTAGAATGATCAGAAGCTAAAACAAATTCATAGTTACGGTATATTCTTCCAGCTTTAAAAAAAACACATGCATGCTATGGATTGACTTATGAATCTTACTAACCAAGCAGTTTCGTTTCAGCCCAAAAACGCTGCCTAAAAACGTAAGCAATATTCACAGTGAAACTTTATACATTCAATCGCTTCAGGTGAAATCTAATGTAATTGTGTTTTGACAAAAAGATCCCGGTTTGTAGTAAAGTAAATCAATTTTAGATATTCTTTTGCACACATGAAAATTCTCTCATTGCATGTTTATTCTATGATTAACCCTGCATCTTTATCATCTCTAGCAAAGTCCAGTGCTTATCAAAAAATGACCGGAAGTTTTAGTCATGGATTCATTCAGTTGAATATCAGTCTGTTTTTCTACAAACTAACTAACTACTAAATATACAATCCCGGGTACTCAGTCAGCACAACAAACTAGATTAACATGAAAGGAAAATGCTGTTTGAAAATGTGGTGCCTGAAAGCTCAAAAAGAATATGAAGGAAAAAGCTTGGTACTGGTAGTAAGTAACATGTTTTCCCTGGGTTAGAGTTGCAGCAAGTTCATGATTTGTAGCCTTCTCAGAATAATAATCTATCCATTATTATGAACAACTAGCAAGAACTTTGTTGGCTGCTACAGTACACACACCATGGGTAGACAAAAGTAACGGAGATGTAGATAAAAGCTTTAACAACGCTCACCGGCTTAATGGGCTCTCCAATTCTCCTCTCTACCTTTACAATCTACAGCCTACAATAATTCTACCTTCACAGCCTGTGGTCTATACAATTCCAAGCCGCAAAGTTGTGAACTAAAGTCCCCAGATTACAAAAAAAAGTTCCATGGACATGAATAGTTTCACTATGAGAATTTATAAAAATTCCCAACACCTTAATTTGTAATCACAGGAAGTGACCGTGAACCAAATTACGGTGGATATTCCGGAGGAACAGAATTTTGTAGAATTTCGTAAAAGAGTGTATTTTTAAGGTTTTTAAAGAGGAATTAATGAGAGAACTAACATTGGTTAGCCTCAGTTTGCTTGATATTACCTACTACTTATTGAAAGTACAGGAAGAAAATACGAAACTAGCTGGGCCACATCAGAATGAGATTTCGAAATGGAATGAAAAATACAGTGCTTACACAACTATGTAGTAGTAGTTAGTTGGTTAGTTAGTACATAGCAGCTCCAAGTGTAGAATTTGTGAAAGGAGAGAAGATAAAAC
>Ga0210040_10005398_pt1 | contig 16301 bp, 6 predicted proteins | sample CryGeyCG12114_NA_FD_185462 | JGI IMG/M metagenome (GOLD analysis project Ga0210040, IMG submission 185462) | Groundwater microbial communities from aquifer - Crystal Geyser CG19_WC_8/21/14_NA (SPAdes) (version 2) | ecosystem: Environmental > Aquatic > Deep subsurface > Groundwater | place: USA... | reverse complement strand
AATTAATGTTAGGTAGGTTTTGTGAAGTTGATACAGGCTTGGGCAAAAAACATTCCCAAATAAATTATTCAGGATTTAAATCGCAAACGTAATATTTATCATTGCATTCAAAAGTTGTTAGCAGAGATATAAACTATCAGTTGAGAAACCAGAATACTGACTTCGACACAAACTAACTAAGATTTGTGAACAAAACATTTTACGAATGCTTTTTTAACTTAATAGTAAAAGTTTCAGTAAATGGTCTACGGAAAACAGAGCATTGATCAGATAGCGGAAAATGACTGCTATATCCGCACAATGGCCCCAATACATTTTTACCAGGCATACAAATTTTTGCAAACAGAAAGTTACAGACGCTAAAACCGTGAGATGAGTAATGACAAAAAAAAGTGTAGTAGAAGGATTCCCTTTGAAGTTGAACTTCTATGCCATTTCAAATACTTTTTCAGCTCATAAATAACTGGATTACAGATAGCACTGATAATATTATAACTCGCTTTCACTATCTATGATGATAACTAAAACTTTCCATCATAAATAGAATGCATGTCACATTAAATTATTAACATTCCTTGTTCAAACACTAACTATAAGAACGTAAGTAAGTAAGCATTAAGCAATGCATTATTAAAAACCCTGCGCTATATATTCATTCTTGGCTGGTATTAGTCATTTTACAAAACATCAATGCAAGCCAGAAAAAATGTTTCAGTTAGTCAGTTCAGTTACTACTGTTACTGATCGATCGTTATAGAAAAATTTGAAAGTCATCCTCATTGCCATGCCATGGTCCAATACTGCCCAACTTCACTCCTATTGTTTCCTTAACAAGTCAAATAATCTACTTACAGCCCTATGAATTCCACCTGGATTGCACGGTAGGCTAGCATTTATAAGACCCCTTGAGATGAATACACACACTCAGAAATTCAAAGACTCTCCCAACTATAACGCTATAACTATAATTGTGCTCCATATACTGCATACACTTGCACAAGCTGGGATCTCATTGTGTACACTTTTGACGTCGTGCTGTCATCACGACAAAGCAGCCTGACTCAATTAAAAAGTGTTCTCACATCCTTGAATTACAGGCCATGAGGGAGAACCCAAAGAGAGCATAGTTGGTACAAGAAAGTTGAGATCCAATAATGATTATCCTCAAACTCAAAGTGATGCCGTCTTTCAACTGACTCGCACTTGAAGTCACAAGAACCTGAAGAGACAGTTCGTTGACAACGGCTGCAGATGGCAGACTACTAACTAACAAAGATCTACTTGCGTTGCTGTATTACATAGTTAGTACAAAACATTGATAAGATTATATATATGTACGTTAGTTAGTGACAAGAAATAGTGATGAGCTTTAGATTTAGTTAGTTAGTTAGTTAGTCGGTATAATATGAGTGAGTGAATGAAATGAACAAGTAAGACTGGAGAACTGCATAGTCAGCTAAAGCTGTTGGTGGTTTCGTTCGACTGGGAACTTGACTTTTAGGTAATGAGAGACTTCCCACTGTGTAATTGAACATGACGAGAAGTGACATAGCATTCATACTGACGACTGGAAACAGTGCCTTTAATTTCAGTGTTCATGTTAATCATGATCATTATGATAATTTCCTGTGTCTTAAAGACATATAGTAGGCTGTACACACTGCAGGCCGTTGGTGTGCATAGTAGTTAGTTAGCAAGTAAGTTAGTTAGTTGGTTAGTCAGTCAGGAAATATACAACAGAATTGTCGTGCTGATGATAGCAATGGAGCACGTAAAAAGGTCGTAAATTGGGATAAGGTGAAACGTGGGCATCGTATATAATTAAAAGAGTGAGGACGGAATTAATTAAAAAAATAACTCTTTCTCCCGTCTTGACTATCATTTGCTCCCACTTTTGTATGATGGTGCAGGGAGAACTGGTTGACTATAGTACCCAGTTAGTTAGTTAGTTAGTTTGTTTGCAGTCTAACTTACTTTCTTTATGGCACAAGAAGAAGGAATGATGAAGGCAGAGGGCAGAGAGACGAGTGAAATGTTGGCTGCAATATCTTCCATATATTGTATTAATGAAGATAAAAGTGTGTTTTCCCTCAGGGCCAATATGTACTACAAAAGAAGTGAAACTAACTCATCCGAAAGTTGGGGAAAAATTATACTCTGTCTTTGTTAACCTTTCCCTGCAAACTTTTTGAACCAACATGGGATAGAGTATAGACAGGAGAAGTATACTATAATAATTCTTGTTTCTATAACCAATAAAATAAACGTCTCAGTATTTACTTGCAATCATTAGTTATTGGTTAGTTAGTTAGTTAGTTGAGAAAGTTTTTTTTTTCAACTGGGCAAATATAATATCTCTGACTGGAGATTCTACGTAGCTCACAGTTTCATGACTTACGGCTACCACAAAATGGATCCAGTAGGAAGAAATGTAATGCAACTGTCAAAGGAAGGTTAGGTCATTAATGTACTGACGTGAACCATTCTCGGGAGTATCTATATATTTAGGTTACATTAGTTTCATATAGTGTGTTCATTTCACAAATGGAAGACACTTGTTCCGCCTAAAACATTTTGTGCATGTGCAGTGCACAGTTAGATAATTATTTAATAGTTGTAGCACAATAGTTGTTGTCGACTATTTACAGAGCATTATTTACTAAAAGTAACTACACTAATTTCGTTTATGCATAAGATGGAGTACCATTTATCAAGTACTTTATAAAATGAAAGATGAGTATTCATCAACTGCAAAATCTTCGCTTTAGTTACAAGAAAAAAGTTTCATACACACACCATAATAATTAGTCAATTGTTTTACCATTAATTGCAAAATAATAAATATGAACTCAATTTTGTTATGCTTGACTGTGAGTTGATTATGCGATTTTTATGTTCAATTTCGAATCCTGAAAATATTATCACAGCAATGGATAAAACAATATGGGCTATTCAGGATTGAACATAATTTAGCAAAGTTTATACCAAAGAGATACGAGATATTTTATATGAGAAGTGGTTAGTTATATAGTTACTTATAGTTAGTTAGTACTGCATGAAATTATTAGCTGTAGAGTAACATTCATCTTACTTTTTCATCTTCTTTATCAAAGCATCCATCGTTTAGAGATGGGTCTTTGTTGACAGCCTGAGCGACAGCAATTATTTCTTCCTCTCCAGCACATCGTACGGCCGTGCAGAGTAGAGAGTCTGTGTGATGACCCAAAATCCTATCAACACCATCACAAAACCGAGGATCCTATGGGGGATCAAAAGAAAAGCAAAAAAATTAACTTTGGTGCTATGTTCCATTCAGTCTGTCTAAAGCTAACTAAACTACCTTATAGTAGAATTATAAATTGTCGTGTAGAAACATTGCACACTGTCCGTGATTCAAATCTAAAAGTGTTGAATTTAAAAACATTTATGCAGCTGACGTATGCACATTGAATTGGCGAATTTTGAAAAGATAAGATATAATTTCAATGGATGGTCAGTAACTATTTTCCCTTAGTATAATTTCTTTCAAAAGTTTTTCACTACAAATTTGTGGAACAAGTACAACTTTTGGGACTGAAAAACTTTCCCCCTTGGAATGTAATAGATTAAGTTGGACCAATAGGGGCACACGTAATTCCTGTCAAACATGCATTCCAGGGATCAAAAGTTTTGTTCCAAATTTTGAAGCGTGTTCTTAGACAGACAAAAGTACATTTCTTTTCCAAATCCTCAATCTCTGACAATCTCTATCCAAGTCTTTTAGCAAACTAATCTCAAATTGTATCTCCAGGGACCTTGGCTTTTAGTGACTTTCTTTGTTCAACAAAAAACAATGGTCAAATTTTACTTGGAGGTCAACGACGAAATATACTTGTGAAATACATACTTTGAAACACTGCCACAAAGTTTCTACCTGCAGTAAATACAATTTGCGCTGGTTACTTTGATCATTCCATTGAGCATGCTACCATCAATCTCTGACTGAGTGAAAGCAGTACAGATAGCTATATAGTTAGTTATAGTTAAGCTAGCTAGTATCTCATGATTTTGGAATTACGAGTCCACTGCTAATGCATTTATGGTGGCATGCCATGGGATTTATTGTCACGATCCATGGATGACATTAGAAAGGAATTAGTCTCCAAATGAAACAGAGATACAAATTAGTTATCAGACGAGCACTACATAACTGTTTATTCAACTATGAGGGATGCCAATGGCACCAACTACTATAGTTTTTCACAGCCAGTGCTAACACTAACTATATTACTATAACTATAAAAGTTTTACTTTTCTACAGGAAGGAAAAAGGGAGTCCATAAGATGGAGCCGCCAAGTAGGTTGAGATAAAGAAAAGAAATATGAGGAGCCAGCAACATAGAAACAGATGGACATTAGTGCAGCTAACTAACTAACTAAGTAACTTCACATAAGTTTTTGTTGAGGAGAGCTCTGTCATCAGTTAGATGCCTACATAATGCAGGCATTGCTTCTGTCTGACTAACTATCAATACAAAATGGCTAGCTGAAGCCACGCATTACATAAGCTGCAGTGTTCAGTATACTACTAGACTACAGACGAACAATCCAATGGTTTATAATTCCAGTGTGGTTCTGTTTTTCGTGAAAACATTAGTTCTCTCAGTCAGTTAGTTAGTCAGTGCGTTTGTTAGTTACGTCTCCAGGTTCTCACTTAGTTAGCCAGCCAGTCCACGCATGTAATATGATTTGTTAGGATAACATAGTAGTACACTGCAGTACATACTCTTAATCAGAAAGGAGAAATGATACAATCAGTAGGAAAAATGAGATTCTAGATACTAGGAAATGATGTGTACAATTTTTGATGCGCCACTTTCAGTCACATTATTTGAAATCTCAGTTTCCATCCTTAAAAAATCCATTGTTTAAAAAAAATTGCGGGGGTACTATATATTGTATTATAAGTTTAGACATGATAGGATGTTATAAATAGTACAGATAGTTTATAATGTGAGAATGTTCATCACACTTATTGGTACGTCTGTTGCACTAGTATAAGATCACTGGGAATAGAGAGGGTAAATCTATCAAATGACTGCATTTGTATGCATTAAAGAAGGGATACTATTGGCACTGAACGTAATTATCAAGGATGTATAGTAAGTATGTGCTCTGAAATTGAAGAGGCTTGTGACGTAAAAGAAACTGGTAAGAAACGCAATCACAGAAGCTGAAATCACACGAGTTGTTTCTTCATGCCTTCTCATATAGAGCAGCGCATAGTTCATTTCATGTTCATCATAGAAAGCAATCAGTCAAAGAGCTTACAGAAAGCACCAAGTCTAAAAAAAACATTTCCAGCAGTAATGTGAACACACATGTTTTGTTAAAGTAGTAGTTAAAGTTTGTAAGTAAGTAATTTCACGAAAAAAAGGAGTCCAAGTGATACTCACGAAATAAGGGGAACTGAGGGGAAAATTAGTTCCTCCTTACAAATGCCATGAAATGATTGGCTTTCAAAGAGCACTCCACCGACTTTTTATTGCATTCAAACGTATAGTATTATTGAACCGGATGGGGAAAGACATCTTGTGTGCGTCTAACTAAAAAAGCTGCACGTCTAATAAAATTGGGAATGCGTGTCTGTTACTCAATTCCTATAAAGATGTCAAATTATGTACCTTCTCCTCAATCAATGAAGAAGGCATCAACTAATTTTTAAAAGCATCGTGTTAAAGCTACATACTATGTATCTTAACAAGGAGTCACAAGATAGTATAGAATAACAATGTCGCTCATAAATTTATGATGGTTTTTTGCACAGCCAGTTTGTTTGACAGTTGTAAGTCTAATAGGTCTAACGCAAGTTTACAACTAAAAAAAGTCCATACAGTAAGGCATAAGAAATGGCTAGTAACTATAACATTAAAAAATGCTGGGATGGATGCAAACTCAATTTAGAGTTTTCAAAATGTCAATAATATATTAACTAAACAAAATCAAAGGTAAACTAGAACAAATTATTTATTTACAACACTCAACACCACTTTAACAATGAAAAATAACCTTTCAGATTAATGAAAAAATGAGCAATATGTTTGACGAGAGTACTATCGACACAAATCAGCAATGTTAAATAAAGTCATGTAACTCGCTAATATATTGGGTATTGATTATGTTAGCAAGCATCCATTACACATGTCCATGTGCAGCCGTTCTTTTTGCTCATACATACACATGCATGTAGCATGGATTATGTGCTGGAAACTTTACCTAGGACACAACCTGACGTCATATGAAGATGCTACAAAACCATATGGGAGCTAGGAAGCACAAATCTAGTTTAATTTTCAAGATTCTTCATTTGAGAGTTTCTGATTCATCTAAGATGCAGTACTGCTTTCGATTTCCCAAACCTTGTGCACACATCCAGTTCTTACCGGGGAAGTTAGTCAGCAACTACTAGAATATTATGAATGCTGATGGTTCCTTCCTAGTACTTTACATGGCAGTGGAACTGAGAAAAGGAATTGGAACGCATCGAGAAGACTGACTGAGTGAGTGAAGAAAAGTCATTAAAATGTAAGCACTAGTGAAAGCCATGCAGGAAAGAAAGTCATCTCAGTCAGTCAGTGTAGACTTACTCATCCATTCCTACACGTTGTTGGCACAGGATGTACACAAATTTGAGCATAACTATATAAGTTTAGGTACTACTAGATATAGTTACTACTTGGCTGGTTGGTACTACCTCTGATTGAACACTATATTGTAGTTAGTTTAGTTGGTGGATGGGAACATGAATGTGCCCTTGTATTATTCGGCATGAAACATATCTGACGTACCTCATGAGCAACTTGAAGATTGACTGTTTCTCCTGTCTCGGCAACCCATCCGATGATTCCAATTCCCCATGGGATTTGAACAGCGTTGTCATCAGAATGAGAAGGGAGAATTTTGGATCCACTGGGAACGTCAAATACCTGGCCAGAATGGTGAGCAAGAGAAAGCAAACAAGTTAGTGAGTAAGTGACTAAGGTGAAAGAAGGTGGGTAGTACAACAATGAAAATAAAATGTCATTTCTTCAAAGTGCAATCAATGGTAGGTGTTCATGTTGAGCTTGGTAACTGAACTGAACTTGACTGACTGACAATGTAAGTCCGCAATCTGTTCATGAGCAATTTTCTTGAAAAAGGACACGAAATCTTCCTAAAACCCTCTAGTATATATCCCCAGAATATTGTAATCCGATGCGGCCTTCGAGCTTCACAATAGCAAAATTTGTGAGCAAAAATTTAACATGGAGTTAAATGGGGAAAAAAGTAGCAAAGGGCCTTGTCTTCACTGAATTTTTACGTTTTATTTTCCGTATCAAAAATCGAGAAATGAATCTCGATTATCGACTGCATTTTTCCGGATTTTTGTTCAATTGTTACGAACGATTGAGCATCGAATGATAATATTTTAGGTGCATATACTAGTAAGTGTAAGGAAGGCTTTCAAAGAATTCTCAAGAAAATTGCTATACATTGCGGACATACATTGTGAGATGAGATTAAAAAAAGTTTAGTTTGCATGGTTAGTTGGAAAGTTGGTAGACTTTTTCTATGTTATAGTAGATTGAATATGCGGTTAGATGATTTTTCTTTGCCAGGATTTTTATTACAGTTTGACGTATTTTGTTCGAATACATGTGATTGTGAAGCTTTTTTTCGATATCTTTGAAGACTTTCAAGAAAATCTATTAAAGTTTCCTGACTGGCGTTTCTTATTTAAACTCATTACGGTTGGCGTTCAGATTTTTTCTTCAACAACTTGTTCCATATAACGTTATGGGTTGAGGGAGTGAGTTGATTTGTGTCTAGAAAACTGGAATTATTAACAATGAAGGGATTGTTTTGGAGAAAGTTGAATTGGAAACTGCGTTTAAAAACAGAACAAGTTTATGTCCTTTATCCTATCAAATACTGCGCAGCTGGGAAATAAAAACCCCATTTAAAACCGTACTCTATTGCCCTGCTATATTTCGTGTTCGTCACATTTACGACGAAAGCTAAACGTAAATGCTAATGCTAATTCAAGTATCAACAATTAAGTTAATGTGGCGGGACAAACTAACAAACTAAACTAAAAAATCCCATAGTTGTACTTGCAAGAAATAAGCATGAATAATCACTCATATCAACACTAATTCATCTGACTAAATAATTTAGTTTAGTTGCATACTGTCATTTCCCTTTCAGATTCTACAAAATTATTAACATCAATTAAATTTGCATGCTCCGCTCAGTCGCTAAAGGACTCACAATGGTAATAAAGAGGCACTAGAGTCTCGGAGCGATTGAGCAACTTTTTTGGAGCCTAAGTAACTTAAAGTGGCACTTGAAACCGAATAGCTGGAAACTACAAGATTCATTGTTAATGAGCAGCTCTGCACTGTGCAGATAAAACATGCAAAGAAGAGAAATATTTCCCTCGTCACTGCTATTCATTAGGATGCCCCAGTTTTTCGGAAGAACCGAGAACCAACTGGCTTGCTTCTCATGTAGCATGAGTTTTTACCATCATCCTAATCAGGGGTTACAACCTGCCCAATCCCACGTAGACTACTAATGGAGAAAAGCCAAGAAAGTATGGTGGTTTGGTTAGTACGTCGTAGACGTAGTACAGTAGCAAAAGCAAGAGTTCAGTCATCTAGTACAATAAGTCAGAGACTCCATTCACTGCACTAACAATAAGTGGGTGAAGAAAAAAAAAGAAGATAATCATTGAACATTCTGAGTGGAGTGCTCCAACTCTCCCCGTGTTGTTTCTACCTTTGAGACGAGAGCCTGATTTCCTTTTGGCCCTTGGACTAGAAATAATGAAGCCCCCTCAGCTGATAATAGGACAGCAATATTCTCCGTAATCTTTTTTGTTAAGCTCTTCAGATCTAGATCATTGGCAATATCCTTCACAGCGTCTAGGAAGAAAGCCCTCTCATCCGCTCTCCGGAGTTCACGCTTGATTTCCATGTTTTTTGAAGCACATCTTGGCAATTTCACCTGAAATCCAACAATAATACTCTTTTCACTCACAGTCAGTCCGCTTCACATACATTTCCATTGGCTGTAGCCTCAATACTTTTGTCTCTAACTCTATGATCTGATCATCAGTAGCATTATACGCATTATACACTGTTAACGCTGATGAAGAGATTCTAATCTGCCCGTCCTTGAGAACACTACATTGCCTGGCCTATATGTAAAAGAACCTGTATTATTTAACAACCTCTTTCTGACCCCTCTTTACCTTAACTGATACGAGGGTCGTTCTTGTTTATGTCTACCTACTTAGACGCACTTGCTGACTGACTTGCAATGATTGTATAGAGTTATTGATGAGCTTCACATAAACATGCTAGCTAAAGCTTGAATGTTGTACTCCTTACCTTGGACTCTATAAGAATGGAGAGGATATTGATCGAGCTGGGTGGAAGTGAGGTATACTTTCTCATTTCTTTCAGACTAGATCGTCTGGATGAGGTCGAGGTCATGGAGCCAGGTGACATGGGTGAACTGGAGACGTCTTGAGTCTGAAAAACGCTCCTGCTCTTGGCACGAGCAAAGTCATTTCGCAAACACCTCTTGGAGTTAACCCTTTTGTGTGAGGAGGTTGTGGAAGACGGAGATGAGCCTAGGACAAAGTCAAATGAGTTATTTAGTTAGGACTTGATTATGAAACACGTGTCATGTGGATTCTTGACTATCATTAGCCGTTCATTCCATTATTAGATTTTGGATCAGAAAATATACATGTTAGTCACTTCAATGGTCTCATTAAGTTCACAAGATAAGAGAGCTAGGATTAAATGCTTTGCCCAGAGCTCCCACTTGAAGAGACTTGAGTTAATTTTGTTGCTGAGCCAACACATTTTCTTGTACATTGTGTTTGAAGGGAAGTATTTTAAACTTGTTTTTCAGCGTTCTCCTGGTAGCCATTTACTGACTAATATAGGGTACGGTCTATTACGTCAAGTATTGTGAGTATAGAGAAAATGCGTCGTATTATTATTCGTTTATGAGTGTGGAGTGGATTTGATTACCATGATACACTGAGCAACTAACTGCCTAAAACAGAGTTACAGTGGGTTTTCTTTTGCTCCTAGAGTGAAACATAAAATAAATAAAAGAGACCCCACAAATGGTGGGATAAAAGGAAAGCATGCATGGTATATAGGGAATATTGCACGTGGTCGGATAATTTAACAAAACTTTACACATCTAGAGGCTACAAGTTTTGCACTGTAGTATATTCAAAACTTGTCAATGTGGTTAGTTTGCATGCTTCTCGTACTTTTGAGACAGGAATATGACTTTTCCAAGTTTTAAAGAGTCTCCAACTTTAGGCTGCATCGATTTTCTTTCTCTTTAAAAAACCAACCATCAGACCCTAAAAAATGGAATGACGGAAGGAAGCACAACAGCGACACTTTATAGACAGAATCAGTTTTTGAAGTAAAAGTATCAATTTAAAAAAATGACTACTCTCAATATTAGGAAACTATTCATGAACATTTTTCATCAATCTATGGCGTGATGATATATTTATCACAAAGGAGTCAGAAAAGTGACAGCTCAGAGATTGAATAGTACAAGCTGATGGCATGTTTCTTATGTATATTACAGGCAATCGTGAGCTGCTATAAAGAGCCTCAAGTGAGTGAGTATGTACAACCGGTACAAGCTGTAAAATGACAAAAATAGCAAATACCATTGTGTTCGTCGTCTGGGCCAACGGGTAAATTGAATTCTTGAGTGCGATCCCCTGGGCTCAGTGGTGAGATCGTACCAGAAGTGGTCGCAGAAGTTCCTGATGCACGTCTAGAAGACGACGAGGAATTCCTTCGATCCACAGTCAGGGTTGATGGAGGCCCCAAGTACATGGGGGAGCGATTGGCCAAATTCCCCTCGCATAGGATCACATAACCCTTTTCCGTTAGCCATTGGTTCACGAAACTTATATCGGCCTATCCAATTAAAAATCCATTTGGTACCCAGCAAGTATAATACGGTATTTCGTTGTGGAAGGAGAAATGCAATCAGACAGAAGGGGATAACGAGAAAAAAGCTTACCTTTCTGAGGAAATAATCTTTAAAAAAAGATCCGTTCTGATCCAGCCATTTCTCAATTGTCTCGTTATCTAAACTGGTCATGACTTTTTCATCACATGCCGTTGGCCAAGGATCGTAACAGTTAGTATTATGAATGTAGTAACTATTCAATGGAATATACGCACTGGACCCCCTGAATGTAGGCAGGTCGTGGGAAGAAATGTTCACGAAAACGAGGAGCGAGTGCTGTTGTGTCGTTTAGTTCGCAACAACGTCCTTCCAATGAAATAATGAAGAATTAAGATTCTCTGGGGGGAAAGTTTGATAACTTCTCCTTGTGTGGAACAATGTTGAGTTACAGCTCCACCTGAAAGGAAAATCCATAAATAACGAATTCTGTTCATTGTGATGATGCTTGAAGGTTAAATGCGACTCGTCGTTAACTACAAGTAAATAAGTAAGGATTTTAAATTAAATCCCCGGGGAGGGGGCGTTCAGTTTTTGTGAGGAACGCCAACTACAGTTTTGTACAAGTTAATCGGATAAGTTTTCAACGTTCAGGGAGTTTTGTTCGTTACTGACGAATTTAAACAAGGAAAACTTAGTTATAAATAGTTCCATTATTTATGACGACAATGACTATTTACTTATAACTGTGAATGACCTAATGGATGCCCACACCCAGAGCCGAGCAAATTAAATAGTTGACTAGAATTTATTGTGCGAAATTAAACCGGTAGGTTCAAAATATGAACATAATAATAAAATGGGGTGAGACCATAGACCATATATTAATGTAAGTTGTCTTAAAATTAATTTGCTGTTAAAATATTGCTTCTCATTTCAGAATTCCTTCACATTTTTGCATATAAAGCTGACGGATTGTATAGTATTTTTCTTGGTTCCAGTCTACCGACTTTTAGACTACTTTATTTATTTCGTGTTGTTCTCCCGGATCCGAGTGTAGTGCAAACACTGGCTAAAACTTTAAACTCAATTTTTATGAATATTTAAGCCAGCAAGCTAGGGTTTATTCGAGTCTAACTCCGGCGAGTTAAACCACCAACTACTAAGATCCATTCTTGGATGGACGGGTGATCGCTTACTAGCCTCCATCTTATTGCAGACTAAAGTATATTGTAGACTCTGCAATAGTTGTCAGCTAATCTCAATCTCGATGCTACTATACGAGTACGGTAGTGGGTTCTCGCTTGACCGTACATCAAGATTGAATAGACCCTTGGAGTTGGAGGCCGAATAGCTGCTGCATATTGGTCACTGGAGACCTTCAGGCAGAGTAACATCTCTGAAGAAGAGCAACTTGGGTGTTACTGCAATATGCATTCAGTTGACTCTGCGGAGCGATACTGTATCCCACCCTCAGACAACAATAATAATTGCACGATTAGTTATCGACAATGTTTACACAATCAACAGAGACTGAAACTATAATAATTAATTAAAAAAGCACTTTACTCAATAATAGGTAGTATAATGAAGACTGACAAAGATCAGAAGTTCATCATAGTGGTTTTTTTTAGCTTCCAGTGTCAAATCTGACCTCAAATCAACTTTAGAACTATCTCAAGTTGAACTAGGAGCTAACGGGCTTTCAATCAGCCCACGCGAGAAAACGACACAAGTGGCAGTGATCATAGTGTAATAAGCTAATCCGAGACCCAGAAGGAATATCAGTTTTGTCTATTATATATATATATATAATATGCATCCAAATGATACTGACTAAGATTTATGATGCGCTGGCTCAGTCGAAAAATAAATGTACAATCACAGTAGGATGTTTGTTTAAAAAAATGCATAAAATACAAAAGTCATTATACAAAATTCGTGAAAGCGAGTTTGTAAATAAGCTTTGGTGTCCTCTTAATGGAAATTAAATGGGAAGCAAGGAAGACTATTTCCTATTACCCACTTTAGTTCCCTTCTCAGAGTTTATCAAATTTCGGTTTTGTTTACTTCTCTGTGTGGGCATATATAGTACGTACTACGTAGCACTAGCTAACTAACTATGTGCTAGGAACGTAATTTTACAGCTAAGAAAAGTTTTGGTTCACTCACTTAAATATCTAAAATAAAAAAGTGCCACTCTTTTTTTTTTGCCAGAGTGGGCCATTGCTACACAAATGACCCCAAAAATTGAAAGAAAATATCATCATAACCTTTACGACATTAATGTGCATGACACAAGAAAGTACAATGCAATTGGGAGTTATCCGAGGGAGAAAATATTTTCTAGGAAAAAGGAGCCCATCTCAAGAATACTTTTCCCTCGAAATAATAGTAAATGGAAACAATGTCAAGCCAAGTGCACGTTGCTCTCTACTTCCCACGAATTCAAACTGGAGAAAGGTGTTTACATTCCCATGAAACTATCCCACAAGTAGTCACTTTTGAGTGTAACAAGAGAACACTTTCAGTAGGAAATAATTTCTTCCGTTCCCACATGCGATTTCAGCTTATTGTTCATATTTATGTGAGTGTGAGATTGCAGCTACCAACTGTTCCACTCTCCCAATGTGCAGGTCATCAACAAAACCCTTTTGTGGTACGAGTTTATACAATTTCGGCTTTCTAATAAAAAAAAATCTCATTTCTATTAGTGTTCAGTTTTACTTGCACACTCAGCGGGCAAGAGCTTCACAATCAATACTACACTCTTCTGGTATGGAAATATCTTTTCAGCTTAGTAAGCTAGTTAATTACAGCTGGATTGATAATTTCCAACTTTAAATTGTGATTCAGAAAAAAACTTCACAGTCAATTCATTAAGCTAAAGCTTTCTTAAGCGATTAATACATAGCAATGCAAATGCACAGTTCAATATATATCTTGTATTATAAATTTCCAACTGTTATTCAAATAGAAGCTATGTGAGATTCGGCATGGATTTGCTTTCATAATATATGGATCCAGTAGAGCAAGGATATATTCGTGGCTAAATATTTGAAACTCTCTACCAAATGATGGGGAAATATTTTAGCATGCAAAGTAGCCGGTAGCCATACATGAAGCTCTTTTGTTCACTCAAGTCAGTACGTACATATGACACTGTATACAAACGGGACAAATTGATACCTGAACATTGGAGAGATTCAGGGCACGTAGCAGGGCTGCATGCAGTGCACAATAGCCTGCCTAGACTATAATCATTGTAGTTAGTTAGTTAGCCTTCTCTGTTCGGTTCTTTTGTTCACCATGATCAGTGTAAACTACTGTCCTTGTACATCCTCGTGTACAAGAAGGTTCAACTCTAACTAAAGCGAAAGGGTGACTATAAGGAAGCAGGTTGAGAATCCTGTAACAGTGGAGAAATTCTTTCATCGGCAAATGGCAACTATACAGTACAATAGGAACGTATAGAAATTTCTTGCACCGAATTAATTCTTACTACTCAGCAAGGACTAATGATGAAAAGTCACGCAACCTAAACAAAAGCAATTTGTGTAGATGCAACCAACCAAGCTAAAAGTATATGGTGATGGCACCGTAGAACAAGTCTGTATAACAGACCCTTGGTCATGTACGTTACATCTAGTGAAGAACCCGTTGGTAGGATTGAAATATTTCATGGTAAACTCACTCCTTTTTGTCTCAAACTATTATGAAATTTTGCTTTCAAGTCATAATTGATCATAAAAACAATTGTAAAACTTTTTTATGCTCCAGACTTCATGAAATTAAGCTTATCATGGAAAGTTTAAAACGGACTGGTGGTAACTACGGTAGCTATACTTTTCATTTGAAAAAAAATAGATTGTTTTCCATTTCAGTCTTTTCTTAGTTTCTTAAGAAACCAATTTTTGGTTCAATTGTCTATCAACTGAAAAGACATAGTAATAGTTAGCATATATATTGCGGTGCGTGTCGTGGCTATTTCGGAGTATTAACTTTTAGTTGCTTACAAAGTCTTACAAACTTTCATGTGCATTGAAGAGGAATCTAGGAGTTGAGTTGAGCTATCTACAAGCTAGAATTTAGCTAGAGCTAGAACTACAAGTTCCCATTTCCGTGCAGTTTTTGCCGTCGCTCACGTTTTTGTGTCAATCTAGTTCTAGGCTGCCTGTGAAAGTACCTATGCGGAATAGATGTGTTTTCTATTTCAGATGGTACGTTAATAGCCTTTTTCATAAGCTTGGACACGAGCATCAGAGAGTTAATACAATCTGTGAGTAAACGTTTGCAAAGGAGAGTCATGCGAATCGATCTAAAGATTTTTGCAAGATATCGGCACCTTTTTTCACGAGCGCGTCGAACGAATCACCCTTTGACTATAGATTGAATTGTCAGTGACACGATTGATGTGTGTGTGCGTCAAATTACACAAACGGTAAGACGTTAATCTTGAATGAAAAAAAAATATTCAATAGTGGTTCAATACGTTTTACTTTCGGCTCACATAATATTGATACATCTCATGCATTTGCATTCATCCAGGTATAAGTTAGACAACTTATCCCTCGAATACCATACATCATACAAAAACCACGTAACAATCTGTTTGATAGTGTATGTAGCTAGTAGAAGTACTTACTTGGTTTACAGAGATACACAAAAGCTTTATTTCCAGTCTTCAATTTTAGTCATTTGCATCATTTAGTCAGTTAGTATAATTTTATCATTTCAATTTCCTAATAAAAATGGAACCCAACCAATTATCTATGCACATTACACTCTTGGAAGTTATTACTTTGCTCGAGTTCAATTCAAGTTCTATATAATTTAAAGAAGATACATTTGCGTCTGCATCAAGTTTCGTCCATGACGTCAATCGTAGTTAGTTTCGACCCTTCTTTAATTCAGAACTTCCTATAGCAACAACAGCGGCATTGTGTGCCGCCTGTAGATTGCTTAGGATATGGGAAACAGTAGTAGTGTGCTTGCTTGCTTGCATTATTACCTGAAAATGAGCCAACAAACTTTCCATTCTGGTATAACTTGTGAAATAGTTTGTTCTGCATCACAAAGAAAGAGATTATTGTTGAAGCAAAAGTCTTTTTGATCCCGCAGTTAGCGAAAGTTGAGACCAAGACAATTTTCCCTCCTCTTTCTTGTGTATATTATGCTGCACTCATCAGCATTTGATGAGCAAGACAGCCTAACTAACTAACTAACCAAAGCAATAATAGTACTGCAGGCAATGGTAGCCTTAAGACTGAAGTAAGTCAAGTGTATGTTCCACTTCGCATTCACACTTTCACACTAAC
>Ga0210040_10005397_pt1 | contig 16302 bp, 17 predicted proteins | sample CryGeyCG12114_NA_FD_185462 | JGI IMG/M metagenome (GOLD analysis project Ga0210040, IMG submission 185462) | Groundwater microbial communities from aquifer - Crystal Geyser CG19_WC_8/21/14_NA (SPAdes) (version 2) | ecosystem: Environmental > Aquatic > Deep subsurface > Groundwater | place: USA... | reverse complement strand
TAGATTCATCTTCAAATCCCTAAATGAATTAATTCATTTATTTGCTGAATTCATTTGCACAGATGCATCATATATACAACTTACACTAAAATGCTCAGTCAAAAATTAATATAGCATACATGAAGTGCCATAAAAGTTGTATTTTAAACAACCATATGATAAACTTATTTCTATAACATTATCCTGCAATTGCTGTGCGGAATCAATTGCGCATTTTTGTGCTACTATCACTTGCAATTAAAATTTTGTTTACAGTTTGAAGTTTCAACAAACATTAGTTATCTCTGCGACTGTAGTATATAATGTTTACAATACTGAAAATGCGACTCCTCAAAGCTAGTTCACTTAGCTTGTAACGACATGAAGATTTTTATTAATAAAGAAGTAGGAGGAAAGACTAACTAACTAAATATGTGAAATACAGGCTTCTGAATCTTACATACGCCACATGCTTGCCGGCTGGTGTTTTATACATTTTATGCATATCCTTGCAGCGTTGAAAAGTATCTTAGGTTTTTCCTCTCAACTGTCAGCTGTTTATTGGGATGAACGTTCATCTATCTAGCTCAACACAACTTTGGGTGAAGACGAATATTACTAACTAACTACTAACAAACCAACTTTAGTCAATTTGAAAACTAACCAACCACAGCCGTAGTGATGAACGGTTTACATTATTTAACTACAGTTTGTTGTACACATTAATGGACAGTGTGAGTTCGCAGTTCAACAGTGGTTAACAAAAGTTTGCTTTCATAAAATTCTAAGCCAGTTTCAAGTGTGTTGCTCTGGTGATCTGTGAGCTGCCTATCGAGTCAATCGAGTAATATTATCGCAATAAGTTAGTGTCCACAACATTTTTATTTTCTGTGCATATTGGCGTTGGACAAAAGCAATTCATTTTTTTTGTGAGGTGAGAGTGCAAAGTAACTAACTTTTCAATTGACCATGATGATGAAGCGAAATTCTGGATAGACTTTTACCTCGTTTGTGCCAAAGAAGTTACTAACTAACCAAGTTAGTTTCTGTACTTGTCCATCCAATTGTAAGTGAATAGTTTTGTATGTAATTAGTTTTAAGGTTTTGTCAAACAAGTTATGCTAAAGCACAGTGGCATGTCAAACAAAGAGAAATGGAAGTAAGGATTTGATTGGCTGCTGCTTTGTTTTCACACAAGCGCAGCATGTTTGAAAAGAGACGCCACATACATATGTTTTCATTTGGGTTCGTGATGGTTGATTTATTTAAGTTAGTGTAGTGAGGCATCTAAAATTATATTAGATTTTTAAGGTAATTGGTAATTTGAGAATGCATTTTAATTTAAAGTGACTATTAAGATTAAGATTACAGCCAGTTTAACTAATTCTTCGAATTTAACTGCACAATTCGGTTTAAAATGGTTATAGCGGCGCCGCACCGATTTTGACAAAAAACACAACAAATGAAAGGGTTTGACAAGCTGATTCCGAATATATAACTTTTATTTGGGGCTGACGAATATTTAACTATGAATTACGAATAAATTAGCTAATCAACGTATGGCATTGGTAATTGGTACATCGGTACATGTTTAATTTATTGTTGCTATTGGATAGTCTTTGGTGTCTAGTCATCCAAATGAGAATGAATTTTAGAGTAAATACATATTTTCTAATTGCTTAGAAATGCATATCAGTATCAGAGCGAAGTTTAGATACTTCTCTCATTAGTCATGTAAGTTTTTATCTGTTTATTTGAATGTCTCATATTTATGACAGTTACATTAGATATTTATAATTCGATAATAATTGCTAGAAAGTTAAATTTTATTGATTGATTCCTTTATTGTTTTCACTTTTACACGCAATCGTTCATACACATGAAGTTCACACGCGTGCTTACATTTCTTCAACTTTGCAATTTCATAACCTAGTACGATTAACTTACATTCGTGAAACACAAGTTACAGGATTTGTAATGGTGATTACCATTTGTGTAATCAGCTATGGGTTCGGTCCTTTTTGTCTTGTATGTATTCTTATAAAATATTTGTGGATTGAATGAAAATCCAGCGAGCAAAAAGTAGATCAATGCCTAATTGTTTCCCTAATCTGCACGAAATTGGATCATTTATTTCAATGACACATTTTTATGCTCAATCAAATGGTCCAAGCCCAAGCACAGAAGAAAAACTGACGAGACTTTTATAATCGCTTCTCACTTTGTTAAAATGATATTGCATGCATTATGCTAAAGCAAACGCATTCACAAATAGCTACATATAGCTTGCAAATATTGTTATTGTTTTTTATTTTGTTCAATTTACTGGTAATATTACAATCCATAATTCACCAAGCAAAGAAAATTATTGAAAAAACTAACTCAATCAAGTTAAGTTTTAAAATTTTAATTTGATAATATTGATGAGTCTCTTGAATCATTCACATAATTCTACACGTAATTTTTAAAGCAGTCGACATCGCAACCCGCAACTGCCAATATGGGGTCGTAGCTAATATTACATTGATGCTGTGAGAGCAAGAGCAATATATTTTTGTTCCTTATTCTATCCATTGACGAAGTCCCACGAGTAGAGAAATTGATTGTTATACGCTGTAAAGAATTTCATTGTTGCTTGACTTTTGTTTTTATAGTGGTGATAACCATTACTAACTAAATATTTTCATTAACCAAGTTTACGGTCTTGGGTTACAATCACAATTCCACTTTTAACCACACCGATGCTATGGTTTTATATTTTGCTTAATAATTAGTTGAAAACAACTGTGCACAGACGCATTGTATGCATTGGTTTATTTACATTTCTTGACAATTGTTATTGTCTGCATAAATATATTTATGTTTATGCGTGTAGGTAGAAGCTGATCAATAAAGCTGTGTATTAGTTTATTACTGTGGATCACAATTTTCAAATATTTAGGGCAGAGATTAATTTAGCCTGTTGTGACCGGAGCAAATCATATCTTTGTTTGCATTAATTTCAAATAAAATGACGGTTTGGGAGAGGAAAGTTATTCAGTTTTCTGCGGAGTAATGCACTGGTTCCACACATTAATTAACATACAAAAAAATTGACTTGTTGTGTATTCTGGACTTCAACGCCAGTAAGTGAAAACCATTTATATTATTTACATATCTAGTAGGTAATAACTCTGAACCAGAATCCTAAATGATCCAATTAGAAATATTTGTACAGAAGTCGGCCAGGTTGAGCAACTAAAATAATAATTAAGTGTCTGTGAATTGTATGAATTAAATTGGTCAACTTTTACTCTTTAGTCTTTAACCATTAATGCATGTACAAAAGCTTACGAATGGTCTGTCTGAACCATTTTGATAATGTCCTTATTATTTTCTTTCTATTTGATAATGACACGCCAGATTATTGCATTTGTTTCTCTTCTCACTTTTTTTATGTAACCAACTAACATATATGATATTAAAATCATGCTGACAGCAATTAAGTTTGCCCACGATTTACGATATACACAAGAGAATACGGTTTCTTTTTGCTTATCTATCTTACAACGTGGATTACATCGTTTAAAATATTCTTATACTATCTCCGTAACTTCCTTTTGTTTCCTCAATTGATTGCCTTTTTCTGTAGAGCCAGCACGATTATAAAACGGGATTCAATTTAGACAAGCTCCACTTCTCAAGTACATAATCTGTGTACATTGTATTAGGTATACATTATACTCATACAGAGCTTTAGAAAACAATAATTTATGATTGCGCAACAGAGTTTATTATCATTGAGAATAATTAGTGACATAAAGGATATCCAATCTTTGTGTTAAATGTACGCGCACTCTAATTAGATTAATTCTGAACCGTGTATTAATCTAGTACATTGCTCCAAGAATCCTCTAAAAACGTGCGAATGTATCTGCATCTTTATAAACTTTTATCATTCCTTCAAGAATTCGTGATTAAAGCAATCCCTTGCAAACTTTTAAATCATGCATACATCTTATTTCTTATATTATGATACTATCGGTGTAGCTAGCACAGTTTACACATAAATCTATGCAAGAGTCCACTTTACCAAAATTGCAAAGATATGCTTAGTTAGTCGATAGGAAGTAAACAAGAAGAGCCACTTTCACTTGAATATTATATCGGATACACTAGCTATAACCAACTAACTAACTAACTAGTACTAGAGATAAAACACGTTTTTTCCCTCTCACTATCTTTGAGAATTAAGAGCAAACAGCTTATGAGTCGGCACGAATCTTACCATGCTTAATTCGTTTGTGTTGTTGTTTTTTTGCAACCAAAACAAACTAACTAACCTACCTAAATATGATAAAGCTCTGAAGAAGTCAAAACGTACAGTTGGTTTGTGCATACACATTTTGAGACAATAATCATTATTAGCGAATGGGTGATGAAAAATTTGTTTAGAAACTTAAGATATGCAACGTCAAAAAGTGGTTGAAAATTACGTAATAATGTAATCTATTTTTTTCTTGTATGCAGACCTATAAGCCTTCCTAAAACTGTAATATAAAGATGGAACGCAAATCCTCTTTAAGACTAGTCACATGGATTCTCGTATTAATATCTCCATGGCTAGCTTCCTCACTAGAGAATGGACTTGCCAGGACACCTCCGATGGGTTGGCTTGCATGGGAAAGATTTAGATGCAATACTGATTGTGTAAATGATCCAGAGAATTGTATCAGGTAAAAAATATTTTATTTTATTGAAATGGCATAAAGGGTAATTTTTTATTATTAGGTCGAGTTGATAATGTTCACCGAAATTATACTCTGATTAGCAGGGCGTTCTGAAAATGCAGTATTGTAGTAACTATAGTTAAGCTTAAGAAAGGCATGCAAAACAGTGAGAGGTATACAGCTACAGCATACATTTATGTAGAAAGAATTATCATGGGCCCCTACGCGTTGCTTTTTGTAGAGATTGAGTATGGCACTTTACATATGAAATTTCAATGTAATGTGCCTCTTTGGACAATACAGAACTAAATAATCTAAGTAGGTCTAACCCCTACAAATGTACTAACACTATGGTTTCATTTTCCTAAAATTGTCATTCATTAACAAATACCATCCTATAATTGATGGTGAGGGAGAGTATCCCATCTTTTCTATTCATTCATTAGTCCAAGAACTTTAATTAAGAATTATATAGTGGTGTCATCTGACGATTTTTATTAATAGTTTATACATAGTGAGAGAATGGAAAAGTTTCATAAATATTCTAAGCATTGTATGCAATAAAAGCACTTCATTGACTGTTAGTTTTTGTATTATATTGATAGTATTCGTGAATGAAGCTTGATTTCTTCAAGGAACACTGCCAAAATTGTGGAATAATCTCTTGAATTAGTAGAGTCTCAATCACCATTGTATGACAACTTACTGAGCGAAACAAATAATGTGCATTTCTACAGTGAACGTCTTTTCATGAGGATGGCCGATTTACTAGTCAGTGAAGGATATGCTGCTGTGGGTTACGAATACATTAATGTAGATGATTGCTGGTTAGCCAAAACACGGGATGCCAATGGAAGACTTCAAGCCGATCCTGAAAGATTCCCTAGTGGCATGAAAGCATTAGGAGAATACGTAAGTTTAACCAACTAAACTGGAAATTCGGACGACTAAGTATTTAGCTATGTAAAACACAGTATAAATGAAGCCATATGTCGCTTTTTTAATTCAAAATAGATTCACGCCAGAGGCCTCAAATTCGGAATCTATGAGGACTATGGTAATTACACGTGTGCAGGATACCCAGGGATTCTCGGCTATCTGGAAGTGGATGCACAAACATTTGCAGACTGGGATGTAGATTACGTAAAATTGGACGGTTGTTACTCTCATCCAGTGGATATGGATCAAGGTGAATATTTGCAATCATCATAACAAAGCGTGACACAGTTATAGTTGGGCAATATCTAATATACATTTAGCAATAAGCACGTCTTCAGCAAACCGTTGACACTAATTTTGGTTAAAGGTGAAAGACATTGTGAATTTATCATCTAAATTATTGGTTTGCATGCGCATTTAACGAGAGCTCACTTTCAACGGGTAGGGCTCCCGATAAATGGCTAACTAACTAACTAACTCACGTTCACTTTTGTCTTGTTAGTGAATCAACGATTACAGATAACATAGTTCAAGGCGTGTTTAGTACTGGCCTCATTTCCTTTATGACATGCTAAAGCTATGAAGTGAATTATTGACTAATTAATTTCTTTGTTTCTTTAACAGGTTACCCTGAATTCGGATATCATTTGAATCGTACTGGTAGACCAATGATCTACTCATGTTCATGGCCTGTTTATCAAATATATAGTGGCATTGAGGTATGATGATATGGCATCTTTAGCTTTCCGTCTCATGTTTCCCTCTACTTAATAAGTGCTATTGAAATTTAATGCATAAGTTGTTTGTATTCTGATCGTAGCCAAATTACACAGCAATCAAAAGTGCATGCAACTTATGGAGAAACTTTGATGATATCCAAGATTCATGGCAAAGTATTCAAACTATCATTGACTACTATGGGGAGAATCAAGACTCTATTGTACCTCATGCTGGTCCAGGACATTGGAATGACCCAGATATGGTAAGTATTCTTTGGGATCTTCTTTTAATTAGCATTAGCAACGATAATGAGCATTCCAGCAAAATGAATGAAAATGTTTTTATGGTACAGTTGATTGCTGGAAACTTTGGATTAAGTTACGAACAAAGTAAATCGCAATTCGCCCTTTGGGCAATTTGGGCATCTCCATTGCTCATGTCAGTTGATCTCAGAACTATTCGGCCAGAATACAAAGCAATACTCACAAATCGTAAGATTATTGGGGTCAATCAAGACATTCTTGGTATTCAAGGCAGACGTATTTACAAGGTATGTAAAAACTACTCCAATATAATTACCTTTTATCCATGCATTCAATTCACGCAGAATGGCAGAATGAGCTAATATTTAAAATCAAAATTTTTTCGCTACAGGATAGAGGAATTGAAATCTGGGCCAGACCAATTGCTCCTGTAGTTCGGGCAGACTTTTCTTACGCCATTGTGTTCCTCAACAGAAGAACTGATGGTACACCATCCGAAGTCTCTGTGATCAACAGGGAACTTGGACTTACGCATCAAGCTGGCTACAGAGTAGAAGATTTATATGCTGACAAGGATTATGGCATTTTATCTCCTGATGATAAAATTACTGTTGATGTGAATCCCTCAGGTATTCAAATTTTTGTAATCTTTTGCAGTTAGTATCTATGAAATCTGGGTCAATCTGACATATTTTGTTTTTCTTCCCCTTTTGACTCCTGTTCTGACCACCGTGCAACTAACAAAATCATTTTAATTGCTCAAATAAATAGGCTGTGTAATGCTCCGATTCACCGTTGCAAGTGCATTTCAAAAGCCACAAATAGGATTTCAGAATCACGGAGCTTTTGGACTCTCTTCGAATGTGCATTCATCTCACAGAGTTGTTCCTCAAAGGCTCCAATGGTTGTCAAGATATCCTTCAGCCGTGGCCAGGTCTCTAGAAGTCGAGGAATCCAAAGCTAATTAGATACTATTATGTTCAGCTATCAATTTTTTGAACGTTTCTATTCAAAGTTTTAGGAAAATGTATGAATGTTTCTATTTTAAAAATGGGGCTCCGTGTGATGTTGTTAAAAGTCCTTGCTATTATTTTCCTATTATGTTAATACTTCCCATTAGCACTGAATTGCTTCAAATGTTTCTTCTTGTATTTATATTTTAAAAATCATGTCATAGAAAATGTTAAAATGTATTCTGTGCATGATTCCTCTTGTGGGAGCGTGTAAACAAATATTTTAGACAAGTAAGTATGCGATTTAGTGTGGGATAATATTATACTGTTAATTTTACTCCTTTCATGACATGACGGTTCATTTGGTTATGAAATGCAACTTTTTGTATCCTTACATCTTTCAAGAGAAAGAAAGATTTCCTATGTGCCTTATTTATGTACGTTGAATAAAGTCCAGTTACCCAAAAATCCTTTGCAAAAAATCATTGCAAAATCAGTTTATTTAGGAGGCATAATGATATCTAAACGTAAATATGTTTACAAAATTAGGATTCCGTTCCCTTGCGAGGTCTATTTTTAGTTATAGAGAAGTATTTAACAAGTATCTAACATACTCAAAAAGACAACTAATTATATTCACTTTGTCCATGTAATTGTAATTTCGATACGATTTCTTTCTATTGGAATCATAATTATGTTTGCTTTACATGACTTGTAAATCTGGTTGCGTTTGAATTTGGATATTTTGTTTGAAACAGATTGCAAAGTAAAAATTAGGCGACTAAATATAGAAATTGATTGAATCCTAATAATCTTACAGTTCAATGAACAAAATGTGTTCGGTTTCGTGCATATTTGCTTTTGTGCATTTTCAATTTTTGTATTAGCTAATATCACGAAATAAGTGCGCAACAAGTTTAACAGATCACGAAGAATTTTATTATCACTGGAGTCTATGATTTTAAAAGAATACAAAAATAAAAGAATTGCACTAGTCATCCGAATCATTATCCTCCTCCATTTTGCTTTGCAACAGACCACTCTGTTTCTTTTTGCCTTTCTTTAAAACCTGTGAGGATAATTTTTTATTAACAGTTCTGGAGGATTTGCTGATAGCGATTCTTTCATTTCCATTGCTAGTGTTAGATGTGGATGGCCTCGGTCCATCCTCCACTTCCATTGCTGATTCACTGGCAGGCTCAGTTGATGGAGGCAACTCGGTTAACTGCCGTAGTTTGCGGTCTTTAAATTGGTTCATTACTATAAAAAATCGTGTTAAAATTAAAACTATTAAAGAATTACATAAAGACAATATTTAATATCTGATATTTTGTATTATTTACCTTGCTCATTTTCTCTGGTGTCCCAAAGGTACATATGGTTATCCTTCTTAGAGCCACCAGCGCAAAAAACGTACGGGACATCAGGACAAGCAGTCAAAGTGTAAATGGGACCAATATTCAAATTTTTAACAGTCACCAGTTTTGGTTCTTTATCTTTAATGTCCCAAACTTTAACAGTTTCATCTACAGATGCAGTTACCATCAAATCGGCACAGTAACTACTCAAACATAATCCAGTGGCTTCTTTTTCGTGGGCTTGTATGCTCCAAAAAGCTCCAGCCTTCCTTGCATCCACACAATGAACTGCTCCTTTCTCAGTTGAGACCTATCAAATCAACCCACGAGATTAAATCCTTCATCTTCATCAGCACAAAGTTCGGAAACGAAGTAGCAAGTAGTAAAAATTAAAACTTACAAAGAAATAAAAAGGGTTTTTATGGTTCCAGAGAACTCTTTCAATTTCTCCATCAAAAGCCCACGTTTTGAAAGTGTCTAGACTTCGGAGATCAAAAAGTCTGACCTTTCTGTTTCATAATTTAATAATCTAGTCAACAAAATTTTTAACGCAAGAATAAAGTACAGCAAACTAAAATAAAGAAAACTTTCATACCCTTCACAGCTTCCAGTCAATAAAGTTTGACTTTCCATAGGATGCCATTTGACTGATTGTACTTTTTCTTCGAAAACTGCAATACTTCTATGACCTTTTTTCTTCTCCATATCCCATATCATGACAGTGTGATCAGCAGAACCACTAGCTAATAGCTGCCTGAAAAAAGGTAAAAAATTCCACATTAGTACGATTCATCACTTATTTGAAATATTTTCAATAATTTTATTCACTCCTGTTCACGGCTTACTTGCAATTGGTGTTCCATGACAAGTCTATTACGGCATCTGTATGTCTCAAATTGGAACCTTTTTTGGCTCCAAGTCTAACAGCAGGTTCTAACGAGCCACTAAGATTCATATCCCAGATGTCAATTTCAGGGGTCGTGTATCCTAAGGCAGCAAAATTACCATCGCTCTTAGGGGCAGTTGGATTAAAGTCCATCCATTCAATGCATAATGGGTAGGCAGGTAGAAACAGATCATGGAGTATGAACAGCTCTGCCTTGTCGTTATTGAACACTAAAAACAAAAAATTGGAAAAAGAACCAAATGTAAATAATTAATGTTTCAAATGTTGTGAAATAAAACTGTTATTATTATTATTATTATGGGGCGTGAGACGAACTCAACCGCGGAGGCAACTTAATGCCTTTTGCGGACTCACCCATGGTAGGCATATACCACATTTAGCCCTTCTTCAGAGAAGATGGCTCTGAAGGCCTTAAAAACCGTAAGCGGTATATTAAGGACCCACTACCGTACGAACACAGAGCCGTAGTAGGATTCGCCAGGTACCGGAACTAGTGGATGGGTCACCCATCCAACTACAATTCCAGTGCCGGTGGTGCTTAACCTGAGCATAGAAAACGAATCATGGTAGCTGTTTATGAACGAATCATGGTCGTAGAACATGTTCTACGACGTATTCCCTGACCTGAGCAGTGTTGCCACACATTAAAGAGGCACACCAACTCGCCTGGCTTAATAAAACTGTACAGCTCGACCTTCGAAACACAAGTGTAAATACGGAAAATCAATCTTACCATACGCCTCGAGCATACAAGCCTCTTTTTCAACGTGACCAACTAGGATTATATTGTCATCTCGTTTGACAGTGAATTCGTTTTCTTCGTCCACATCACTAACATCTTCTTCACTACTTTCGACTTCTTCTTCATCTAACATCTCCTCCATTCCCAAGCCAGAGACAGGCCCTTCAGTTTCATCTTCGTAATGCTCCATATTATAATAATCGTCCACTTTGTTCTCATCATTTTCACTTTCAGGGGATTGAGCCTGAGCATATGCAGCTTGTTCTTCTTCAGATTTGGGACGGCTTTCATATTCTGCCCTTTAGAAAAATCATGCAGAACGTTTTCAAAAATAGACGACAAGATGACAAAATATTGCAGATTCAGATTTGAGAAAACGTATGCTTACTGCTTTAACTTCATTTCCTTTATAATTTCTCTCAGCTCCTCTTTAGTGGGTTTCACCTATAAATGCGCAACCAAATATTAAATAAAATAGCAACGTTACTCATCACTACAACTGACAATGCACCGCTGATTATTGTGTAAACTCAATCAGCTTACAATATAGCTAAAAAACGATCATAAAATCTTTACTAAGAATCCAAAATATTAGATCCCAATGTTGAGGTTGAGCTTTGAAGCGCAAACTAAAATTCTGATCCCAAATCTTTGGAAAATCCTTGAGGAGTTAACCATCAAAAATGTCAAAATTGAGACCATCCCTCTTTACATTGTTGGCCCATGTTTTCCAACTAACATTAATTAATTTCTTTTTCATGCTGTGAAAGTAAGAGGGAGCATTGTGGGAGGGATTGCTGCCTTATTCGGAGAAATGTTCAAATCGAATTATGAATTAAGTTTTAAGTTTCGGAAACTGAACCTTGGTAAGACGAGGCTTGCATTTTCTCCTCCGAATCCAAGTCATGCAGGGAACGACATCGACTTCTTCCATTTTATTCAGTTTACTGATTTCGTAATTAACTTATTTAAAATACAGACAGAAATTAAAAAATTTACAACGATATAAACAACTGTGATGGTCGGCATGACCATGCTGGTTCCAGCACCGGTATGCTAGACAGCCCACTCTGACAACCGAAGTGGCGACCACTCTAATTAATCACTGACGTTTGCTCGTAGGCAACCCAAATTTTGACAAAAATAAAGTTTAGTTCCTCAAAAACTTAAGCATGCATTTTCCCCATTGCAAAAAATTATTAATATGCAGCTTAAATCAATTTTTTCACTACAATGGCAGTTTCTCTTTGCTGCAGTAACTACAAACCTAACCTAACCTAACCTAACACTGCAGCAAAGAGAAAGTCGGGTGGTCGGGTGGTTTCGAGACCGTAGTGCTGAATTTCTCTGTCCGAGCGAGTTTATAGTTAATGCCCGCTGGAATTTGAATAGACTCTATCAAGAGCAACAAGTGACAAATTGGTTTGGAGTTTGGGTTTCACAATTTCTCTCCATCTCCTGTTCTGACTCTGACATCCCCTGACTCATTTAATTTAATTTCTGAGCATAATACAGATATTAACTTGTAAGGTCACTTATTCACTTTAGAATAAACCATTTTTGATTCTGTCTGACCTTACTGATGATTATTAAGTATCATTCGGCCCTCAATAATTTGTTTGAAGAGCAGAGAGAAATTCAATATTTTGAACTATGGAAATCTGTTTTGAACGTCACACTTTGTGACGGGACCGTGCGTGATAAAGGTAACGGGTAGTCTTTGGTTTTTCTTTTAGGTTTTGGAAGACATTTTCGTAGCTGTGTAATCATGTAATTGTCATCGCTTATTATACATCATAGTATTTTGATTTCAGCTTAGAGCTCTCTCGTTGTCAAAATTGGAGTTTAAGATGGACAAAATGATATGTGGAGACTGTTCGGCAAAAGGTTCTTTTAAATGTTTTTAAAAGCAAAAAAATGGGCGAGTGAAAAGTAAAGCTGATGTATGATTAAATATTTTTTTAGACCCCGTGTGGGTGTCAATCAATCGGTGCCTACTTCTTTGCAACGAGTGTTCATACATTCACAGAACAATTGGACCAACTTGTTCTCGGGTCAAACATCTGAGAGATCATACGTGGCATCCTAAATTAAGAGAAGTAAGAAAACTATATGCGTAAAATATATGCGTTCACTGGGTATTATAACTAAATAACTAAATTACATCTTATGGCCTAATTAAATGGTTGATGGCTCATTCATGCCAAATAACTTGTGGATATTATTTTGTAGCTTATCTTTAAGCTGGTTGGTGGAGTCGCAAACAATGTGTGGGAACATTGTCTTTTGAATCCACTCAAATCAAGTAATATAAAGAAGCCTAATCCTCATGATTCTCTTGAGTAAGTGTTTTTAATGTGTTAAACGTGCATGTTAACCATTGTTTAAAATTAATTTATTGTTTCATTATGTCTGTGTCGCTCTTTTGCAGAAACGTGAAAAGAAAATTCATCTACATGAAACATGTACAGTACAGATTCGTTTCTAGATCTGAGTCTGATTCATTTGAAGTTCGCAATCAAGAACTTCATTCTACCGTTAGAACTGGTGCTTTGGATACGACTTTAAGGCTTCTAGCTGCTGGGGCTGATCCAAATTATTTTCATCCCGTAAATAGTTGTATAGTAATTTTTTAACGAATTACTACGGTTAAAGTAAACTGAATTATTTTCATTCTCGTCTGTTAGGAAAAGGGCACCCGTCCTATGCACGTGGCAGCTAAAAATGGACAGGATTTGCAAGTGGAGTTACTATTTCTATTTGGAGCGTTGACACACGCCACTGATTATTTAGGACAAACTCCTCTGGAGCACGCCATGTAAACATTTCAGACTGAAACTGACGGATTTCAAATGTGTATGTGTACTATTATTATTGTTCTGATTCTCGTGCTTTTTTTAGAGCTGCTGGTTACAAAGAGTTGGTGCATCGTATCCTATTGCTTCGCTATCAAGTTACGGATGAATTTTCAAATATTGCTTGCGGCGAGGCTCCTGATCACAAAAATAAAGAAAAGTTCGTGGTTCCTAAAATAAAATTTGAAGACAAAAAGCTGGATGCTATTAAAAGCGTAAGATAAGCCTTTTAGTTAATATTTGAATCAATGTTTTTAGATGCTTATAATGCTCGTTTACCCGGTAGTTTTCATCGATTGTTCTGGAAGAATTAAGTCAAGACTTGTACGATGAACTGGAACGACGAGTTAGCGAAAAATGTAAGCAATATTAATAATATGGTGATTGCTATGATTTTTCAAACAAAATCTATGAAATATCATTCGAAAATTTATCTATTTGATTTATCAATTTATCTTATATATAAATGTAGGTTTAACAAATGGCAGCATAAAAGACGGTCACAAGTTTTGTATCCCATTTTTGCCTGTTAGTAAGGAGTATCCACCGATACGAAATCAGGCGAGACAAAAACTGGCTCGACTCTCCGATAAAGAGTTGAAGTCTTTGGTAGCCCTTATTTTGATCGAGTGCCATCGAAGGCAACACGACGGAGCTACTGACTATGGCTTAGATAAAGACATGTTTTTGCTATCACTGGAAGACGTTAACAAAAATATAGCCAAGGATTCAATTAATGCGCCCGAAGATGATGAATTTCCTTTATACGACAGTGTGCCTTCAGATGATGATGCAATGCATGCTGATAAGCATACTGTTATCTCCTCGCGGGTATTGTAATTTGTTAAACTTTGAAAGAGGAAAAACTTGGAAAGCAGAACAGTTTTAATTATAATTTAATCATATTTTCAGCAGACTGTAATTCAAGAGTCGGCTGTGAGTAGTTCCAATCAAAATCCAGTGATTAAGGCTGCTTTGAGCTCTTCTGATTCTACCATGAATATATCGGCTACTTTAAATAAACATGAAATGAAAATCAAAGAGCTGGAAAATCAAACTGAACTGCTAAAATCTCAAATGGCAACTTTGCAAAATTTGGTTAGTGTTGTCTGGCAATGTTATGTAAACTTTGAGATGAACGAATTGGTATGTGAGGTTTTGGTGAACAACCGATTGTTGAATAATGTAATGTCCAATGCGTGTATGTATATTGACTGCTACTCTACTTCTTTCAACTATTCTACTTTGGCTTGAATATAATTGCTGATCGTTTGTTAACTATACTAATTTTACAATTGCTCTTTACCTGCCGTTTTACGTTTTTGCAGCATTTACACAGCTACAGCAGTCTTTAGACTAACTCTTTTTCCTGCAGATTGTATTACTATTGCTGGTTTTAAAGGCAAGCCTTGTTGTTCTGTACGTTTTCCCAGATTTTCTGTCAACATTGCATTAAAAAAGTAAGTGTTGTTTTTGTGTCTGTCTAGGTGGTTTCCAAACCGCTTGACAAATTAATTCTGGCGAAGGAACAAAGACTTCTGAACACAACGCCATCAGCTTCATATAATGCTGGTTGTCCGAATGGGTTTTCAAATTTGGACATGGCGTCCTCCCCGCAGTCTACTGTATCACGATCACCTACTTGTGGATTGAAAAATCGTCCTTCGTCGCTTTGTGAATCGAAGTCCAAATCAAGGATTTTTGATGTGAGTTTGAGTTTGCATGCATTAATTCTTATTCAGTATATGAATAAGTTACTAGTCCAAGTGTCCAATCTCTATTCCGTTTCCATGCTGCCCTCCAGAGCGTTGTTTTGATTTAGCTGTGAAACATTTTAAAACTTTTTTTTAGTATAACAGCATTATTTAAGTCATTCAGCTCGTAATTTGTGATGTAGCAATATTAAAAAGGTTGGAGCCAGGAATCGAGTTTATTATTTATAAATATATTTAAGACTGATAAATAAATCAATATTATTTTTGTCAATCCATCATGCTTTGTTCTAAATTACAGGAACAAATGCTTCCAGTCAGACCGAACACAACAGAAGTATGTGTCAGACGTGATTCTCAGGCAGAAATAATGGATGCAGTAGACAACATGATACAAACTTTAGTTGAGCTCGTGAAGAGATTAATTGATGATGCACGTCAAGAAAACTGTGTTGGAATACAAGACAGTGCCAGAAGAATTCATGAAAATGCGGAGAACACGGTCACATTGCTGTTGAAATTGGTATTTGAATTTTCGCATACGTTTTTTTTTGCATCCGGCGATTTGCATAACGTAAATACTTTTAAAGCAAATGCTGTTGTCTTCAATTTTTCCATTTGATCCGTCTAGGATGCCGTGCCAGCTGTTTTGGAGGACCACCTAAATAAGTTTTTGTATCAAGTAATGCATTCGAAACTCCGATTAGTTGTTTTGACTGATCCTCGTCAAAGAATGAAATACGCCGGATTAGATCCAAACAATTTCTCGTCTTTGCATCAGCAAGTGCGAAGAATTTGCCATGATTTGGTTGCCAAAATGAAAGTATTGACTTCGGATATCAAGAACCTTAATTGAGTTTGTTGGTCAAAACGTTCGCATTAAAAGTCATGGTGTCGCTAGATTCTTAAATCTGGGAACTGTGAAATCTATTGAATTCCTAATAAGTATGTTAAAACTTGATTTACCTTTGAAGCAGCTCAGTTTTTGTGACGAGATAGCTTTTTGGTGAACTTGCCAATATTTATCTAGGACTGATATTTATTACGGAGCCGAAGGCGGAGTCTTAGAATTACTAGAAACGGGAGCGCCCTATGCTCCACATGTTAAAGCTAAAATCACCTGAAAACGCAAGTTGGAATTTCTGTTAACACACTCTGTTTGGAA
>Ga0210040_10005396_pt1 | contig 16303 bp, 10 predicted proteins | sample CryGeyCG12114_NA_FD_185462 | JGI IMG/M metagenome (GOLD analysis project Ga0210040, IMG submission 185462) | Groundwater microbial communities from aquifer - Crystal Geyser CG19_WC_8/21/14_NA (SPAdes) (version 2) | ecosystem: Environmental > Aquatic > Deep subsurface > Groundwater | place: USA... | reverse complement strand
TAAAATAATTCTCTTTTTACACAGTAGTTAGTTAGTTACTTAGGCAGTAGCCGACATTGCTTTGCCAATATAGCAAAATATGCATTGTCATTGTCAGTATTGGCTGCTCATCGGACGGGTTATTTCCAACTCTCATTCCATGTCAGCTAAACGTCAATTTTGATGCACAGCTTTCTCAAATATGCTGATGGAATAAAACGAATATAGAAAATTGTGCACCGGTTGTTTTTCTCAACATTCAAGTCAGTATGTTTATTGGTGGACTACTGAAGTGTGCTCTACCAACTAACTAACTGTAGATAGCTCGAAAGAAGTCCAACACAATAATTGTGCTAATGCAACGGAAAGTTCAGACGACATGCAACCCACTCATACTGTCAGTAAGGAAAGGAGCATTTTTAGATTCAGACAAATATTATAGATGTCTAATGTCTTATACAACAGCACTGTCCAGGATTGACACGTTTTTGAATCCAAGTTCTTACGCAGTCCATTTGAACTTACCAGCATTCATAATTTAGTGTGCTACGGAATGGATTGTGATTGTAAATGTCACCGTGTTCAATCATATTGATCCAGGTTAAAGGAAGAAGGCTAACTCGTGAACATTTAACATTATTGACAATGAGTTGGAGGAAAGGACTTTGCATTGGATGTTTAGGACTGGTATGCCATTTATTTCATAGTATGCCTTTATGGTATCTATTTGAAAATCATGTAATGACTTGAATATTTGAATAATTTGTATGTTTGTAGATTATGGGATTTGTACTCTTGGGATCTTCCGTCTCCTTCCTTTTCGAAACAATGGGAAAAGTACCCAAACACATGACTCTTCGTAATAATAACCTAACCACATTTTCTGATGATGATTTCCATTCAAAAAGGAATTGGAAACATGAACCCAAAACTAGTTTGCTACCTCATGGATGGAAGAATTCAACATTGATTCCCAAAGTTGTCTGTTTTATTGTGATCGCACTGAGCATTATTCAAATACTTATTTCCTTTATTCTTTGCGTTGTCACAAAATTGGTAAGCAAAAATACTATACTTTAACAACAAATAACAATAAGATCCGAGTATAAAAGAATATTTTCGAGTGAGTATTGTAAACATGACTGAAGAGAATATAATACAACAAAACAATAAGGTAGCAAAAAAAATGTTTTGTATTTTCCAGTCTTATCAACGATTGGGCGCCATTTTATGGATTGGAGCTCATCTATTCATTTTCTGCGCATCTGTACTACTGTTTCTCTTTCTTATTTTCATCCAAACAAGCCAACAAAGACAATCATTGTCGATTGACAATGGTGGCGCTGATTTTGAATCCAGTTTCTTTCAGAATACAATTGGATATGTATTTTCTGCCGTCTTAGTTTTCAATGCGATGTTCCTTCTAACAAACACAATATTTGCCGTCCAATTGTTAATAAGTCGTCCTGTACAACGGTACGCATTGGTTAATAGTTGACTGTAGTAAAAGAGTAAAAACACAATTCACAGCAACTTTGATCGTGGTTAAAAGAATCAATTACTTGGCACGCATTAGTCAATGTGCGTTTTTGTTCCCTAATTTATTCCATTGGGATTATTACAAAATTGCACAACCGGAAGCAAAAATAGAGTTCCGTGACAGGCCATAGTAGTATTCGTGTGGTTTGTAAACTTTTTCTGAGATGTACTGACGGAAAGAGCTATTTGGAAATCGCTCGGCCAGGGAATTCAAACATTCTTCTCCCAACTGTAATAATATATCGAAATTATTAGAAAAGTCGGTTTGTTGACATAGTTTTAATATCTAAATATGATCTTTTGAAAATATTACTTACTTCAGAACATCCAATTGCAAGTTGCTGTAAAGATTTCATTTGCAGAAAGACTAGGTATCCAGAGACATCTGTTATCAGGTTTCGGTAACGTAAGCTCACGATGTCAAATTTCTTCAAATCTGTGTTAAAAATCGAGTTTAAAGTAGTTAGTATATATTAATTACATGCATGTACATTATTTTCTATTGAAAAATCATATTATTAAAAGAACGCATACTTTCCAAGTTGACAAGCCCAGCTCTATTTTGCGCCTGGTGTAAATCTACCATAGCATACGCCTTGTTTTTTCGAATCCATTGACATTCTCTTGCTGTCAAACCTGTTAGCACATCATCTATATAATCAGTAGAAATCTCTCCCAAATAACTTTGATGTAACGTCAACTCTTCTAATTTGGTCATATTTTTAAAGACAACTTCAATAGTGCTGGTACTAGCTCGAGAAAAGTACATTTCCAACTTCCTTAGATGAGTAAAACCTTTGGCAACTCGCGCCATTAAATTTGGGTCGTCAAAATTCATAGCTAAAGATAAATGCACCACAGTATTGTTCACAACATTCAATTTGGGCATAAAAACTTCCCAATCCGAAGTGGGCGCCCAAGTTTTGAGCAAAACTTTACTCAACGCTGGCGTGCATTGCTCATACGAAAAGTTAGGAAAAGATACGAAATGGGCGGGTAATTCAAATCCGTGAATTTCTAAGCTGCGCAACTTGTACATATTCTTTGGCAGCTGAACAGTCAGAGTGGATCGGCGATAAAAATCCGTGAGTTGTAATTCTTCCAAAAAATCCCTTTGTTTCCTCAAAAAATCAGTCAGCAAGATTTGCTGGAAATGGGAAGCACCAATACTTAGATGGAATCCTTTGAGTCGAAGTCGTAAACTTGACAAAGTTTCCAACATCTTATCAGTCACAACCATATCCAACTTCAAGTATTTGAGTCGACTTAGCGAATTGGATTGTAACACATGAATGATTTGTAACTCTTTCTCGGCAAAGTCAAACGCTGGCTCTCGGGGTATTAAAACACTCAAATATTCTAACGTATCATTGGCATTGGACACAATATGGTTCAATAGTGTCTGAGATTGGAAATCTGAAGATGTATGAGGTCTCCGTCTATCGACAAAAGAAAATGCCCGCAACTTGTCAAAATGAATCGATTCCAAATGCTCGTTCAAAAAGACGCCATCACTTTTCACATCCATATGAACCATTAGGTACTCAATGGTCGGTCCCATTACATTCAAAAAGTCGTACAGCCGTCTCCTATACATGGACTCAAACAGTTCTGGATGCAGCTGGAATCGAACAAAGGCTTTCTCATGGAACATGCTTGTCTCCATGATACTTGTGAATTGTTCCAGTTTCCCAATTGTGCTTGCATAGTGGTCACCAAATGAGGTCTCGAATTTTTTTCGCAATATTTTTGTCACCACTTGGTTCCAATGGTAGCATACGAGTCGACTGGAGTATAATGTTTTAAATGTTCGGTCGTTATGTGATGCATAATTAAGAATTCTTTCCAATACCTGAAAACCAATGTTAGTTAGTTAAGACACTGACCTTTCTTAATATTACAACATTTTTTTATTTCCTGTGAAACTTACATGATCTATCAGTAGTGGATGGATAGATTTTCGACTCCAGTTTGCCATTTCGAGTTGACCACAGATTTTGAAACTCACACGGGACAAGATGATTTTTTGGTAACTGAATAACTTAACTAATCAACTAACTCTCTCTTATCTAAAAAGAATCATAGGATGCACTGTTTAACTGTTTGCATGGCTATGATTACATTCCCATGATAAGTGGAATAGTATTGAGGAGTGCATATAAACACGTAGCAAAGAAGTAAGAAGGAACTCTTGTTCCTGTTTGCCATATATTGAGAATGAGACATTGACCGCAAGCCAAGTGAAACTCGCAAACAATTTCTGATCCAAGCTCAATAAACTAAGAGCGGATTGGAGGGACTGGTCTACACTTGATGAAGCCAGCAGAAGTATATTTGGCATACTGCACACAGTGCTAATGTTCGTCAGTTATAGTTAGTTGAAGGTGTCTTTGTTTTCGTATTGTACCAAATAAGCAAGAATTAACAAATGGAAACCTTAATGCATATACTATCTAACTTTACGAGGTCTGTCTTTTTAGTTAGCAAATGTTGGCCAAATTAAAGATTGTACATTAAGGATGCTATGCTACTAACTAACTATGTTGTTGTCAAGTAGAGCAAGTAAAGAAATGCAAACCGTAAATTTGTTAATAGTTAGAACTATTTATTTTGCTTTACTTTTGCACAAAGAAACCGGGAGTTTAGGGTCAACTGATGCAAAAATCTCTAAAATTTGGACAGACTACATTTTATTTTTTTGAATTACGTTTTGTATTTTATTACAGTTTGGGCTTGATATTAATGTTAAAGGATTCTATTAATTTCTATTAATTCTTTAGTGGGACTGTCCTCCCTGGGGCTACTAACAATTTGCATTGTAACCTACATTTTGGGAAAGTTCCGTTATTTCGCCTATCTAACAATGATGCTGTGGCTAACTTGCTGTGTATACGTAAAATGTGCTAGCAAAACAACATTTGAGCAGAATACATGAAATGAGAGAGTCTTTTCACACTCTGAAAGTCTTTCGTGTAAAAATTTGATTTTTATTATTTAACTCAACTTTGTTATTAATGTGTTTTTTGTAAAAGCTACATATATCTAGCGCTCTACCAGCAAAGTAATACATTGTAATACTGAAATATTGGATCAACAAACTATAAATGCATTTATTTAATTTCTTCTCAGTTGCATAATTTCAACTTGAACTTTCAGCGGAACTAATTACATGATATGGGAAACTTTATGTTCGCAGCTCAATGCAAGTAAATAAACATTGTTGTTTTCAATGATCGTTCAAACATGTCCAAAACTAACAAGCGTTCTACAATATTTATTTGCATCAACTTAACTACGCCGAATGAACTTATTTAATTACAAACATATAGGAAAACTTGCATTCATCTGTATAAAGCTTATTTACAGGATGTATATTTACAAAATAACTTGTCTGCCTATTCATTAATACACACCAATACCACGAAAAAAAGACGAGCAATCTGTAAATTTGTATCAAAAGTTGTCTTTAAAGTGATTATAAAAAATTGCCTGATCAGAAATCTAAATCATTTGAATATCAAATGCACAAGTATTGTCAATTCTTAAATCCTTCAAAAAGTGTACTTCCTATTCCGAATGACCGAAAAGTAACACTATTGGTTTTTGAAAGCAATTTAATTGCATGTATACAATACCGACTGGCTAACTTCTGGTACTGTCAATTTTCTTATTCATGATGCCTATACCTTCTACAATTCGATCTGACAAAGCAACGCTAACACGCTACCTCATCCGTATGCCAAAATTCACACACATACTATACTACACAGTGCCATTTGCAAATAAGTCTTCTACACCATATAAGCAGAGCTTAAAGTTAAGCATTCCAAAATGACTGCGACTTATATCAAACTTCCTAGTGCACGGAATTCATATGAATATGGGATTTTAACATGCATGTGTAGTTTTTAGTTAGTTAGTTGTACTACACGTGTTGAACGGATAAAAAGCTAGAATTTTACAAACAGGATAGGTACGTACGTACCGTACTACAATGGGACAGAGGAGGTAGGAGCTGAAACTTCATAACAACAACAAAACAACATTTGAGTTTGGCATGCGAAATTAGAATGTATCATCAAGGTTTTAGTCGTAATACACGAAAGTGAAAAGAGGAAAGTGAAACATTTTGAATAAATAGTAGGCACACTTTAAGTTTATAATATTAACTAAACCCCATTATGATCGGTAACTAAACTGACCAAACTGTTATTATAACATATTAGATAAACGCAAGAATTGTTGACGCTACCAAATCCAATGCAGTAATTGAAAAGTTGTTCACGGTTCGTTTTCCCTCCTTTTTATTCTGTATTCATTGTTAGTGATGGCAATTTAAGTTTAGTGTGTTTGGATATCAAATTTGATACATTTTGTGATCAGTTGGATTAATATTGAGGGAGTGCGAGGTGATTACTTCTCTGCTGTCAATATGAGCAAAACTGAATAATTGAGAATCGTTTACGATTGTGCATTATATAATAAGTGGATAGGTTAGATTGTCGATGTCGGAGTTTTGAATTACTAACAACATGAGGGGTGAACCTAGATTGCGGTGGATTGCTCTCTTATCCATGGTATGATTTAGTGAAGATAACTTAGACTTATTTATTCGGATTCATTTGAGCGGCAAATTAAGGTTATTAAACCCTTAGGATAATCATGTAATTAAATTCATTTCTTAAGATTCTGGGAGCTGGCGTCCTAGTCATATCAATCATAGTGCTGCACGACGCCGTGGAGTACCAAAACAGTAAATGGGAGATTCACCATTCCAAATACCTAAAACATGGGTATGACGTTTTCTGGAACCAGTTTAAATTCGAAGATGATGTACTAATCATTCTATCTCCGTTGACTGTACTAGTCGGTCTATTGCAAGTTTTCATCCCATTGATGCTTTGCTACTTCAATTTGAAGGTAAAAATTCCCAGAGTCGGTGCTCAATATAAAATTCATTGCATTAGTTGGTTAGTTTTGTATGGCGTGCAAGTGCAAAAACCACTAATGCATGCAATGTCGGTGTAAACTTCAGCATGCAAATGACACTCTATAAATACCTGTTTGTATCGATATGAACTGGAACTTCCTATTGATTTTTTCTCACTCATGTGCAGGATACGAGAAGAGTTTTGCAAGTTTGGATCGCAACCAACGTACTTTTATTCGTGGTAACGCTGTGTTGCTTCTCCCTTTCTTTGTTCTTCAAAGTGGATACAGTTGGAATCAAAACGCCCGACTTCAATGGTCGGGATGTGAGAACCTATTTCACCTGGAAGTATGAAAAAGGACAGGCGTATTGTGGTCTTGTGGGCTGCAATGTTTTCATCCTCTTTTTCATCATTTGCATCATGACGAGGTGGCTGGTGCGCGAACCCATGTACCAAGCTCCCCATTTGGCTTATGCCAACAGCAATGTCTCCAAATGATTTTTGTGTGGATACGACAAGTCCCATGTGGAGTCAAAGGAAGTTACATACAATTTACAGTGTAAATGACAGTGTATTAAAAAATAGTACATGGCAGATTTTTATTTTTGTTTGCTTTTTTTAGTCTTTTTTATGAACACGCGCGCGCGGTTAATTAATCTCACAACTTGCATTTAGCTGGCTTTTAGTAAGTTAGCTAACGACGCAAGATTGAGCAATGCTGAACGATTCCATTGATCTTGAGTTTGCCATTTCTGCTGAGACTTTATCAAATTCTTCTTTCATGTTTTCAGGATATTTTTCCGCCAGTGCTTGCAAGCAAGTGTGGCCAAGCTGTGTGTTGATAAAAATTCAAGGCAAACAAGGCAAATAAAGTGATAAGAAGTTATGCATTGCAAATTGATGACTTGACTTAATTACCTTTGATTGGCCCATATTGAGTATTTGTAAACTTTCCATTCGCAATAGTACTAGATAACCTGTCACATCTGTTACAAAAGCTACGCTTCCCATCATATCCGACATATCCAACTTCTGTAGTTCTATAGGAAGGCATAAAGCACTGCTTATTGTATTAAAATACATTTTCCGAAACTTAAAAATAGAATAAGTTAACTTGTCTTACTTTTCAAATCGATCAATGATGGCTTTCTTTCCATCCTTCGACATCGTTGGTTGACATACGATTTCGACTTCAAAACTTTCTCACATTCACTGGCAGGCAACCCAGTGAACAAGTAATCCACATTTATAGCACTGTGAACTTCGTCTATACTTTTGCACAATCTCAACTCGTGAATATTGCCCAGCAGTTGAAAAACTTTGACTAATAGAGGAGCCGTCCTCAAACTGAAGCACACAGCTAGCGATCTAAGATTGATAAAAAAACCGTAACTTTGGAAAATTGTACTTGGATCATGAAGAGCCGAGGGGAGCTTTAAATTTTTGATAGGTCGTCTCTCATTTTCCAAAACAGGGGTTTGATTTGGAAAAAATTGTCTCCAACTTGAATCCTCTGACCAAGTATTCAATTCTAAAGACACTAGTTTTGGGAACTGTTGATTGTAATCAAACGGACAAAAATGCACATCCGTAACTACATTCTCCCATCCTTGAAATTCCAAATGGGTTAGAGCTCTCATAGTTGGGAATTTGAACACAATGTTTGATTGTGGTCCCAGTCTTTGGAAACTCAATGACTCCAAACATGGCGCCACAACCTGGAGCAATCCAAATAAATCTTCTTTGTTCACTCGCGAGTTCCGAGTAGACAGTTCCAAAGCGCTAATATTTGAATGTGCTAGAAACGCAGATAGACTTGCCAGTAGTTCATTTGTCAGAGAGATGTCCAATTTCAGAGTTTTCAATCGAGGTAAAACGGTCATATTGAAAAGTTGAATCAATTTAGCATTAATAATAGCCCGTTCTTCTCCATCTTCAAATATGGTTTCAGCTGGATGAATGAATGTCAACGTTTCTATACAGTTTTTTCCCCTGGATAAAAAATATTCTACGAAATTCATATCTGTGGCTTTCAACCGTCGGAAATCAAAACACAGAGATCGCAACTTGGACAGTGTGCATGTTTGACTGTTTAAATCATAATTATTCCATTCGTTAAAATGGAGTGTGCTTTGGATATCTAACATGAAAACAAAGGAGCAGACAAAGGGAGACACAAAGTGCACGAAATCTTGCAACAATTGATCGTGTCCGACTTGAAAAACACATGGTAGCATTCGGAAATGGGTTACAGGTATGGTTGGGAATTCATTTTCGAATTGTTTGAGCATTTTCATGAACGCTTTGAGATCTTTGTTATAAGTGTAGTGACTTTGTTCTCCAAAAGTGAGAACGCGAGTGGATTTTTTGTGCAGCAGTTTGGTAGCAACTTGATTCCAAAGGTGGCACACTTTTCGGCATTCTAGAATTTGAGGCTCGTTTTCCTTTTCCAGTATTAGGTTGGTGAAAATGGAATCCACAATCTGTGTGTGGGTAGGGTCAAGGGATTCATTCAGTTAAAATAAAAATAAATAGGTGTGGCTTGGTTGGTTTACGTATTTTGAAACTTACGTTAGGAATACAGAGTGGATTTATGGTATGGGTTGTCCATTGGGAATAATGCGTCCGAAGAACTTTCATGATTCTAGATTTGATATCAGTTTTTTGTGTCAGGTTTCATGACATTTTTGAGCGAACTGGAACCCCTAAAATGGTATGGGTGAGAAGTAATCTTTTGTAGTGGCTTAGTTAATTAATCAGTAGTTTAGTTATTAACTAAAGTAACGAAATTGAACACCATTTAAAATTAACGAGTTGGGCTGCACAGGAAACAAAAATCAGTTCATGTGATTTTACTGGATCCTCAGTTTGAAATGATGAACTTGAAAACTGGAAAATGAGAAATGCTCATCTCACGTTATTTTTTGCGTTTATGAGCTTAAGAAATACGTCTGTCTGTTGTACACAATACTGTGCAACTGTGCACTTGTATTATGTGTTGTGCATCATGTGTACGTGAATGAAGCAGCGATATGAAATCCATTCACTTTTAATTGTATGCAGGTAATCCACCCGAAATCTTAGACATGAACTAACCGACCTTGAGGAATCACTGTAGTAAGACTAAAAAACATTGAGACATATTCTGAGACTGTGACATTAGATGCATTGTTCCTATTATAAGGCAAATTTGGTCAAGATAAAATGAATGTACCACAACCACGTGGTCATATTCCCTGCGGTTTGCATACAGTTAGTTAGTAATACCAAACTAACAAAACAATAAATCAGAAATAAATACATTACTTGTCAATTCACCATAATATTGAATGAAATAGTAAATTTTAGGACACTAAGGTGACAAAACATATGGGATGGGTTGAATGCCTTGAACTTAATTTGTGGTGGCTCAGCGGCAAGGAAGATTTTATATAGAATCTTTTCGTTCGTTATAGATTCTTGTTGCTGTCAGTTGGTTGTTACAGCCCTTAGTATGCAATATGCATTATAGACCACTGCCAGCTAGTGCGTGAAATATAAGAAGTTACTAACTAAATGGATTGACCATTGCTGAGTGAGTAATAATGTTTTACTTAAAGATTAGGTAGATGATTTTAAAGCTTTGAAGGAGAATGAGTTTTTTTTTGGGGGTTTTTTAGTCACGTAAAAAGTAGATGGAAATGGCAAGAGATGTTTGGACTTTCGATGCTTTCGTGTGATCGATCATTAGGTAGAAACATAATAGACCTTTTTTCTTGAAGTGCAATGCACGTTTTCAAGGATTGGGCAAAAAAACTTGATAAGCTGTCTTCACTTTTCCTGCGTTCCATGATTTCCGTACCTATCCTATAAATGTTTGTTTTTTGTTATGGTTTGTGGTTTTACCTGCATGCTATTTTAGTTCAAACTTTAGCAACATGCTTTGAGGAAGATCATGAAGTGCCTCTGCATAATGAATTATTTTGATTGCATGCTGTTGCTAGGTGTAAGTTCAACATTCATTGCATGCACCACGTTGGAGCATAATTTTGATCACTTTTTGCAGAAGAATAATTGAGACAACAATTATGAATTATTTATCACATGCTCACAAGCAATGTTTTAGGTGCAGATTTAAGCAAGTTTTCTCGCTCGAATGCAATTTGCTTATTAAGTTTCAAGAATTTTTCTGTCCAGGGAATGATTTGAACATTACATCAAAGGTGATATAGTGTTATGATCGACGTGTCCATGTTTTTTGTTTCCCAAAAAAATGAAGGCTTGATAGCTTTCGTATGGTATCTTTATTAACGTGTTAGACTCAATACAAATCCCTACACTGGTCTTCCTCCGGTAGCACAAAAGAATTTCGAAAATACTATATGCTAATAATAAAGTCAGTCTGTTGAAATAAATAACAGAGTATAATAAAATAAGAATGCAAGTGAACAAATAAAAAAAATGTCAAAGTCAGGCAAACACTTTTTTGCGGTTTACTAGATAACAATTTATTAACTTGGAGTCAAACTCATAATGAGGCAAATTAATATCCCGAACTCCTCCGAATGGAGAATTCAAGATTTTAACTCCCTGATACGTTATAGTTTTCTCTTACACTGTACTGAAGTGTGTGAATTATAGATGAGACTTTGACGACGTCTTCAGTTTGTAAAACTAAAAACTTTTCTTTCACCGGGGACGTGAGTTTAAAGGTTTCGTATACAAAACATGTTTGATAGATGATTTGATAAAAGTACAATCTAGAATGTTAGAGAGCGAGGAAATAAGAACACGTACTGGTCGACCGAGTGAACCTAAATATTGAGATCTTAGGGATGAAAATCGCACGACTGCATTACGCATCAAGTCATTGCAAATTTGTCTTATAAAAATAAAGAAATCACTAATTAATACTTCGGTCCAAGTTTTCATCAGCTTAAAGCAATCTTCAGCTCGCTAATGTGCAAGCTAACTATAGCTACTAAATAGTTGCAGATTTCAGTCATCAAAGTTCATTTTTACATACTCAATTTCATAAAAACTGTGAATATTCGTTTGTAAATCCAGACGGCATATTGTCGCCAGCTCGTCACAACATCTAGTAGACATCTAAAAAAGGCATTCAGGAATAAAAAATACACAAATGAATACGATTATCAATTCAAACACTATATTTCCATTTAGCAGTGCACTTACGCCACATTTCGTAAACTTCAGATACTCCAGTTTAGGCATTTTCAAAAATGTAGTATAACCCGTTACTTCTGTTATAAATGGGGCTCGTTTATTGTCCATAATGATTGACAGTTTTCTTAAATCTATGTAAACAACCATAAAAATTAACCCAATCCAGAATGCACTCTACACAGAATGAAATCATTTAAATGATTTCTACTCACTTGTCAAATTGAGCAAACTCGGCATCCTCTTAACACTCCCAATATACTCCGGCTGCAAATACATTTCACTAGTATTCAAACTAATACACTCTTGAATAGGAATCCCACTTAACACATGATCAATCCGTTCATTCTGATTATCCATATCAGTAAAAATTTCCAGCTCTTCAAGACACTGAAGAGTGGAAAAAATGACGCGCATCACTTCCTCATTTTCGGGCCGTAAGGAAAAGCCCACCTTAAGACGTTTCAGGAATGGCATCACTATGCAAATATTCTTGGCCAGACTTGGATTCCTGAAATGATTCGGTAACTCTAACACAGAAAGAGTTTGACTAGGAGACGAAGCTAGAAAAAACTGTTCCCATCTCCCAGATCTCCCAAAACTGTTCCATAAAATCAATGATTCCAAACATGGTAAATGCTCTTGATAGCCGAAATTTGCAAGGCTCACACTCTTCATTTCAAACTCGCAGATGGACAGCATTGTGATCTTTTTCAACTTGGACATAGCCATAGGAAATTCAATAACCACATCAGAACCTATTCGTTCTTCGGTAATTTGAAAATGCTCCAAAGTACATTTATGTGATTCCAATGCATTTTTTAATGCCACGCGACTTAGTGTGGAATTCATAAGTCTCAAATGAAGGGATTTAAGGAAACAACATCCGGGATCCGCAGATAGAGACTTTATATGAGAGTCGGTCATTCGACCACTGATTTCTAGATGCTTTAGTTGTTTGGGATATTTTGTGGAAGTGTAGGAAGATGGAATGACTGGAATTTGAGATATCACATGCTCTTCATTTGCTTCCATCATTTTTTGGGGAAATGATATATCCAAAGTTTCCAAATTCGGGGATGCAGACACAATTGAGGCGAACAAAGACTCGCAGCAGTGTTCAATACCAGGATCATAAGACTCCATATTCGGTGTCATGTCTTCATAGGTCAATACTTTAAGTTGGCAGAGTGTGACAGATTTTAAAAATTTGGGACTGAAAGGAAAGCTAAATATTGAGCGATTCACTTGGACTTTCAGAGTTTGGATAAAAGGGCTACATAAGACAAAAAAGTCTTGCATCAACTGCTCGTTCTCAGGGACGAAGAATTTAACTCCAAAATCAAAATTGGTGAGTGGTGGATTTGCACTGGATTTTAGGACCCTGAGCATTCTTTGCATCCGATCGAAATCATATGGATCGTAAAATTGGAGGGCTCGTTGATTTTGACGGAGCATTTTTACTGCCGTGAAGTTCCACTGGTGACACACGAGTCGGTAATTGCACAAGTCTTTGCGATCACAGTGATTGAATACGTTGAGTAGTACCTGTGAGACATTGTTGGATAAAAAAATGCGACAAGCAGACTAATTTTTCAAACTAACATTAATTTAGCGAAAATCGTACGTGATTCATTAGCAGGGGATTCATTTTGCTTCCACCACAAGAGTTGGATCTCCAAGTTTGAAACTCAACAGCACAAAACTGCAAAAAAGTAACGTTAGCTTAAAAATAATAGCCTTGAATTATAGGAGCAATTTTTTATCAAGAATATATGGACTACAGAGATAAGGATAAAACATTTATAGTCTATGTTTATATTCCGAGTCAACAAAGCAGGAAATTTGATATCTCTTCCCTAATGAACGTAAATACACACTAATTTGTACATTGATGCTCTCATTTTCTCATCGAAACGAATTACTGTAATAGATATTAGGTTACATTAGGCAAAATAATAACATTCTATATTTGTAGCAATGGAGGTAATACTAATTTTCGTTGCATTTGCATCGCGATCAAATTCAAGTTTGGTTTCTTATTTAACAAGCTACTTCCTTTTCCTCGGCCTAATTTGATTTTCCTGGAATGCTAGGCGGTACGCACCAGTAGCCACCTACCAAAATAAGGTATCAAAAACATACATGATTTTCTGAGAAAAAGCTTGGATGCTGGATTTGACCTAAATATGTGAGCGGAGAGAATAGAAACTACTATACACTTGTAGAGCCGTGATTACAATGTCTATTACTTTCACTTCCCTGAGTGCTCGACACCGGTACTCGTCGGAATCAGGCACTTTGTTATGATCAAAACCATGTGGAATCAAAGGATTTCTACACACTTTCACCTATTTTTAGCATTTTAAGTAGTACTACTGTACTGACCTTGTATACTAAATGATTCCATGAAACTAGCAGGCTCAAAGAGAACTGACAGATTTCCCTGGAATTCACCCTTCGATTATTTCAAAGGATTCGTTCATTTACATTATTATGGATGCTTTTCCCTACAACTGTAATAATATAGACTATAATTGCCCTCAGTATTTATCATGAACAACGTGTACAGAATAGTTGAAAACTTGACCACTTTTATTATTAGAGAACAAAAAACAAAACAAAACAAAAATGAACGGAAATGAAATTTATTTTAGGTACTCACTTGTATACTAATTGAAAACTGTCTCAAAATAATAACTAGACAATTCTATGCATCGAACAGGTAAAAAAACGTCTAAAATATCTTAAACAATTAAATATGGGACTTTGAAAAAATAATCAAAGTTAAATCCTCACGCTGAATAAAAACTTGTCACGAGTATGTGACAAAAATGCATGTTTACCAGTTTTTACAAATTGCTAGGCCACATTACTTCAGAAGGCTGCAAAAAACTACACGCAGAAATATAAGATTGATAGTAAAAAACCTAACATAATTCAAATACCCACTTAAGCAAATGTGACACTGGCCTTGAAATTGAAACGGCGTATTATGCTTGCTGGAATTTCCTCACGTGCAATCCTATTGAAGCAATACTAACTATTAATTAACTAACTAACTAACTATAACTACACACTGTCTGATTGACTAATTACTCGATAGTTTCCTCAATAAATAAACAGTTGTAGACTACATTTTTACTAAAAATATGAACAAACTACTGGGCTATTAGTTTTCGTTTAGAAAGTAAACAAATGTGTTGAACAAGCATTACCAGTAACAGGTTTACAAACCAATCATCATTATACCCAGCTGAAAAACTAGCCAATCGTGTTGACAAGTTTAAAGAACCACTTTTATAAACCTAACGCCCAACTAAACTTACTAAAAACACGAAAACTCACCGACACAAAAATGTACTGGCAGCAAACACCTGACACTAACTAACTGCCAATATTAGCTAACCTGTTCAAAATTAAATGTGCAAGTAATTTTACTCCTCTCTACAACTTTGCCATTCCATTCTCGACACACTACAAACGCACTCTGATTGCCTAGCTATGCGAATCGAACTTTTGGTATCAGCAACCTTAACCATACCATATAGCAGCTTAGCGCATGCAATCTGATTCAGTTTGTAACTTTACTTATACTTCTTATTTACTACTCGTATGTATGTATGTATTTTTCCCTGTTCGGTATTAAAACTGCTTGCTGATATTGTAAAATCAAAATGCATACCCCACACACGTAAGTCAAGTCACTGTGTTTGAACTCGATAAATCCTTAAAGTATGTAAAAGATGGGCCACATTATTATCAGATGGTTATGTTCCTCTAATTCCTCATGCAAAAAACCGACAAATTTTTTCATACACAGCCAAGTGAGGCAGTTTTAGTCCTCCTATTGAATTTGTTTCTTTCCAATTTATAGTTAAAAGTATTTGTTGTATACAATAGAACGTATAACACAAGGTCACATTTGGATGCGCACAAATTCCCGCAAGAAGTACTAGCATAAGCCAACTGCGAAAGGGCTTGTATGAAGAAAATACTACACGCTTTGCTGAACTGACTTACTATATGATCCAACGAAGTGTAGACTAAGGAACCGACGGCTATGGTTAGTTATGTCAGTAAGACTTTTTAGTTATCGAATGGGATGCAAAAATATATTTATAAAGGGTTTTGAACTTCCAGGGAGAGTGATTTGGTTGGTTGACTGTTAAAATAGAACTGAAGGTAGAAACTAAAAGTGGGCTTCAAATATATGTAGGAATACGAAATTCGAGTATGAGTTCTGAGTTGCAGAATAAAATGGTTAAATTTTATGAGGGAGTGTAGAGTGTAGAGTGTACAAGCTATTAAGTTTACCAATTTCAGTATAAATTTTTAATTAAGTGAATTTAAATAGACAAGTAATTAAGTTTCAAGCTTGCGGAGATTGTTTTGAAATGTTAACATAATGAAAAGCATGCATTCAATTTAAATTTACATGGGGAGTAGTTTTAAGTTTCCTTTTAGAAGTTTTGACTAACGAACTCAATCAGTTTAGAGTTATAGCAGTTCTAACAAAATGAAAGTTTACCAGTGAAGGTTAAGTAAAATTGAAATATAAGAAATTAATTGCTCGTCCTGGCTTGTATACAAAAGATCAATAAAATGTTGTTAATAATACCATTTTTTGCGATATACAACTAAACTGTTGCAAAACATAAAAGCCTCAAGGACACCCGAATTTCCCGCTG
>Ga0210040_10005395_pt1 | contig 16305 bp, 5 predicted proteins | sample CryGeyCG12114_NA_FD_185462 | JGI IMG/M metagenome (GOLD analysis project Ga0210040, IMG submission 185462) | Groundwater microbial communities from aquifer - Crystal Geyser CG19_WC_8/21/14_NA (SPAdes) (version 2) | ecosystem: Environmental > Aquatic > Deep subsurface > Groundwater | place: USA... | reverse complement strand
AAACTTCAAAATTTTCAGGCAGCCTACGATTTTATGGCGGAGTTAAACTTGAGTGGTGGTTGAGTCTGGAAAAGTAAGCTTTGTGCTCCTTCCCTGTCGATGAAGTTTCTGCATGGTACTCTCTTGCTGCATTTTTATTGAGCCTACTACTATATGGTGCCATTCATATGTGCCTATACTTTATGGGCTTGCCTTTCATTTGAAGCTTTCCTTGTGCTCACTATGCCATGCTGCAATGGTCTGCACCGCTTCTGTTACTCATATGCAGTGTAACGTTACTTGGTTATTGATTTTCGTCTCCTTCTTGGCAAGTCCGTTCTGCTTTCACTATACAATCAAAATTATTGTAAAATGCAGCTGCAAAACAAACTTTGGACCTACTGGTTTAACTGGGATGCGTATCTGAGTTTAACAAATATTTAACAATTGTTTTAACAATTTAACAATTGACAGTTGAGATTTTTTATAAATGCTACACATGGCATCTGGTAGATTGAGCACTATATAGCTATCAGAGAAAAGAAAATGTCAGAAAAATTATTGAAAGTGAAAGACGGTTTTGCTAGGAAAGAAACGTTTTATGACTTTGGCTCATGTGACACAAGAAATATATTAACGGACATGCATGCAACAAGTTCTAGTAGAGCCCAAAGTAAGCTTCTCAAACTGTGTGGGTTGATAGATGGAAGGAATACAGTGCATAGACATAGTTGTTTGGGAGCCTCCGTTGAAAGAATGTTTGTCAGGGGGAAAATGAATTTCCATTAAACTTTGCCTACTTTCCATCCATTATCGAGCCTGTAGAATTAATTATCTACATATTTTAATGGAGCTCGTGTGCTCCCGTGAGCAAAGACGGCTACCAGGATGCTGCTAGTGCATTTTTGTTTTGAGACACCTTCACATGGGCTTGTAGGTACTGCTAGTCTGCGACTCTGGCTCTAAACTATTCTAAATGTCTGGAAATCCGTAGCTAACATTATTGTACTTACCCAAGTCCTAGCCTGTTCAAACAAACTCTAGTTCTCTCCTTTGCTGATACCCTTCTTTTCAACTATGTCAGCTTATTTAGTTCACAGTAGTAACAAACTATAACCCATGCATAATGGAAACTAAAAGTTATTACTATTAATGGGCTCATTGAATTGTTAATTGTTGTCACAGTATATAAGCTCCCCTCATTCACTTCTTTTATTTGAGAGTTCCTCTGGAGCCTGAATTTCTGTCGTAATGCAATCCTCCAGTTCTGGCGGACCCAGAAAGCTTAAAATCAATGCTTATACAACTACTAAGCAGTTTGCCTAATTGGCAAACGTAATGATAAAGAGATGAAAAATGATACAAGCTACGATGTATAATTTTGTAGAAATGGTACCTGCTCTATCTACTTGCTATCTAAAAACTAATATCCATTTCGTATTTATAATTGGAAAGACTTTTCATAACATATCACGTGGCCTCTGGTTAGTTCTGACTTCTGAGAAATGAAACGTGCTTCGTAACAGTAAGAACATAAAAGGAATTGATATACAGTTGAACCCTAGTGTTTTCATGTGCTCCATGCACAAACACACTAAATGGAATCATTATAAGTACATTTTGTAATCAGTTCCGTTCTTCGTGGGCCACTAAACCTAGCAGCAAAGTCGTTGTAAGCCGACTTTCATCATCATCAGTTCATTTCATGTGTTGCCCACGTGAATTACCTGCTTCTCACGTGTACATCTATGTGCTTCCGTTGCTCTCCTGTCCTTGCTAACTGTACCAACTGTAGCTCCGCTACTCACTCACTCTTACGTCCACACTACATTTAGATGCGGAGTCAACGGAACGAGCGGACTGAGTGAGTGCTAGAGAGAGAGAGAGAGAGAGAAAGAAAGGAAGACACAGGGACGAACGAAGGAAGGCCTGTCTCCTTGACGATACTACTGCTGTATGTGCTCCTGATGGGAAGATGATTTGATGATGATTTTTCTTCTCATTCAAAATTCGTAACTATGGTTAATTGTACCACCATTTGAAAAGCCTAAAATAAATGGGATAATGATGATGAATAAATAATAGTAAAGATGTGATGTGAGCTGCTCCACTCTGTCTGGATAAGGCATATGACTGGCATGGAGAGAGAGCGTGTATACGGTCGATAATGTTTTTATTATTAGACCTGCTGGAGATTTCATCATGCTCGTCTCTCTTCGTGACTTGCTGTACATTCGCTCTGGAGAGAAGGCGTGGGCAGGTTCCCAGATACAAATGGGAGAGATGAGAGCCCTGTGTTTATTATTCGCTTCAGCCGACAATTCTTCTGGCTATGTGCAGCTTTTGGATACGTCGTTTGTAACATGCATTCATGGTTACTTTAAAGAATAGTTGCAGTTTTAATGAGTGTATATGAAGTGTAAATAATTACTATAACTAATTAGTTATTTATTTTTCAAGCCTGGTTGGGTTTGTAGAATGTAGTACACATATGCCTTGTTTGTAGTGAGGTGAAGTAAGTTAGTGAGAAAAAATAGTTGGCCAATGCTTCATGAGCTTGTTTAGCTTCTATTGAAATCCTAATACTTGTTTCATGCTCTCTCCCAGTGTGCTTTCACTCTCGTTCCACGTTCCGTGGATCACGTAGGCCTCCCGTCTGACTCCAATGTTACGAGGTTCATGTCTGTGGTGTTTTTTGATGGTGGAGGTTAGAAGTTTCTCTTGGTTCGTGCCTGTAGGTTATGGGTGACTGGAGACTGGTTAGGCTAGCTTGCTAGAAACACTTGTTGGTTCATTTTATGTATTTAGAATCCAGAGTTTTCCCTTTTATTCGGTTTAAGGTGTGGTGGTATGTATGGAAACTCGGAGGTTTCCAGTTCACAGTCTTGTACGACAGCGCGTTCTTGGGAGGACGACTGGCCTCCAATATATTTACTTCTGTGTGGGTATATGAGTCGTTTGAAGGATGCAGGCAGGAGTCATGTACCAGCTAAAGTAGTTAGTTAGGTAGTTATTCAGTATGAGTCTGTGCAATTGAATGGCAATGTGAGTTTGAATTGCCAGCAAATTAGTTCTGTGAAAGAGTAAAGTACTATGAGTACGTTTGTAGTTTCTCTTTGTCAGTCATAGAGCATGTTCTTTTGTTTTGGTGTGCGCTGTGTCAAGGCTACTCATAGCATTTGTTCGTGGACAAGAATGCTATGATGCACTTGTCTTCATGGACGTCAGCATCATGTCTTGAAAGGGGTTTTAAAACATGATCTCTCAAGCGTATTCATGTAAAAAGGATTATCATTATTTTTCAGGAGCATTTCTAAGAGTTTGGATGCGTAGTTTGTTAATAAACTTTGTTCAATCTTAAAGTGTACAGCTTCCGCCGTAAAAATGCGTTAGCGCTCGGTAGTCAGGAAACAGAACACAACTGTAGGCGAGTTATGATAAGAATATTGCATGGGAACAAACAAAACTTTTCATTTATTTAAAATAACTTATCCGCGCTAAGTTCTGATTGAGATTATTAGAGGAATTATGTTATTAAAGTAAAAGTGCAGGGCGAGTAGAGCATGTAAGTGAAAGCATAGTGTAACATAGTGCCCTTAGCTAATACCTTGAACCATGAGTACAAAAGCCGTAATTGAACTCATCTTTTATTCTAAAAGCAATCTACAAGTGGTTTACATTCTCCCTTTAGCAACGGCAGAGAACTTGCTATTAATCTGATAGTCTTGCTGCGCAGTATTGTATTGTGATCACTAAATTTGCATTGCTGACTTGCAAGCTGTGTGAATTACATTATTATTTTTGTTTTATCCTGTGTTTTACTTTTCACCAGAAATCAAGTCTTGAAATCACCATCAAGTAATCATCCACAATGGAATGAAAACATTTAAATTCTAAGCCTTATTTCTAAATAATGTAACCTATGAGTGCGCGGAATAAATATAACCTTCATAGAACTGCATCGTTTAAATGTAGTCATGTAATTCAATGTAATCTTCATGTAGTTTACCATAATATTCAAGTGGATGAGTGTAATCAAGTGACGCATTTCATGCCTTCTTCAGTTATAAATAAAATGTAGCTGAACGGTATTTCCCAATTGATTGAGGTCACTATATCGAGTTATTTGTATTCTTGTTTTGCACACTATTGTACTTTGTGATGCATGTGAGGCTTGGAAATATTAGAACAAGTAATCCAGTCGGTTGTGGATGAAACGGAATGCATATTAATAGACATCCATGTTTTATATTGGAATCATGATGAATGAACCAATGAACATTTTGTAATATCGTTAAAAATATACCTACAACTTAGCATGCATCTTTTTTTGTGCTCAAATCGGGGAGGAAAAAACTAACTGATTGCAGAGGATTATGAAACAACTACAGATATGAAACCTTGTAGCAACTACCCAGTGCAGTATACGTTCAAACCGCGATCTCTGGGAACAATACATGCGTGCAGCATTTCGTATTGCTATTAGTATGCTGTAGTATTTCTGTAGCTTATTTATTGTACTGGCTAATAGTGACTCTACAACTGATGTGGTGTCTATTATTAATGTTATTAATGCTACTAGCTAATCGTCAGATTTTATGGGGCTTGTTGAAAACAAAACGTTCTTTTTGACTATCGGCATTTACAAGCTTTCGCAACTCGTTTTTTTTTGTCCTGTGTGTACATTCTTTTGTGTGATCGATTACCAAAATAGTGTTATCTACCTCTCTGGAAACTAAATATAATATGATATGCAAAAAAAAGAGTCCGCAATTGCTGGTCTATAATTATTGTGCGACGGCAACTACATTCAGTCCATGATGCAACAAATGATGATAAATCTCTGTACCCACTTAACAACTTACATTTTATAGACTCCTTTTCATGCAATCTGTACGAATATCCAAATGTACCAACTACCAACTTCAATATTATTTTATTTATGTTTACAGACTCTCACCTCAGACGACAAGGGATGCTCCCGTCACCCCACGATGGTCCTATTTCTGGCCACAATAATCCCGGAAACAACTCATTAAACCGAAATATATTTCCCAGTCTTGGAAACGGGAACAACCCAGGTGGACCCAACGGATCGTCGGCAGCCGCAGTGGCCGCCGCCGCAGCAGCAGCAGTTGCCGCTAACAACCGAGACAACAATTCAAACTCGAACCCACCATTCCCTCTCCAAGTGGCATTCGACTTATCTAACTCAATGAAGCGAAAGGACTTGTTCTCACAGCGCAAGCAACGGGAGTTCATCCCCGACAACAAAAAAGATGACAGCTACTGGGATCGCCGTCGTCGAAACAATGAAGCTGCCAAACGATCGCGTGAGAAGCGTCGTTTCAATGACATGGTCCTGGAAACACGCGTCATTGAGTTGACCAAAGAAAATCACATTCTAAAAGCTCAGTTGGTAGCTATCAAAGATAAGTATGGGATCAACGGGGAAAGTCTGATTAGCTTGGAACAAGTGCTGGCCTCTATGCCCAGCAACGAGCAACTGCTCAGCTTCACAAAGCGAACCAAATTGTTTGTTCCCGGGGAAAGTTGTCCTCCATCTCCCCCCAATGGACTGGCTTCCATGGCCGCAGGATTGATTAAAGTGGTAAATGAGGACTCCTCAGCTCCCCCGTCGAATGAGTCCAGTGATCATCAACATAGTCCCAGTAACAGTTACTCAAGCCGCATGGGCGAGGACTCACAGGGTGCACACCGATCTCGAAGTCCACTACGTGCTCATCGGTCCCACCAAGGGCAGCAACACGAGACCTCCTCCAATGAACCACTGATCGATGTCGAGAAAAATGAGGATGACGGTCCTCACAATCTGTACAATTTGAGTCCTCGGGAGTTCTCTCCTCAAATGGCAGCCAAGAGTGCGTTCCATCATCACGCAGCCGCACTTCAACACCGTCATCATCATCAATTCAATTCTGAGGGACTGCTCAGCTCTCGAACCAATTCCTCTTCCTCCTCACCATCTGGTGGACAACAGCATAGCTCAGGAAGCAGCCCGAATGGGACCAATGGTCATAATGGCCATTCACTTCATCATTTCAATCGACGTACAAACAGCTTGTCGCCCTCAGAGAATATCTTGAATCTCAGCATCAGCTGCAATCAATCCTCCACTCAAAGGATGGAGACAGATCACTCGGATGACTCGGACGAGGGAAGGTCCGCAGCACTTTCCTCTCGAAGACATCCACTTCTTCAGCATCACTTGCCCCCTCATCTGAACATGAACCATCATTTGGGCCACCACAAGGTGACCTTTGCTGATAATGTGGAGACGAAGGAGGAGCGTGGAAAGTTATCTCCAGCTTCGGCAACTTCCCCTGTGGCTGCTGCCACAGCTGGGGCTAGTAGCCCCGGAACTCCACAAAATAGTGCGACCAGTGGAGTCGCTAATGGAAACACGGGAGCAAACAATGCTAATGGTGCTGCTTCTAACTTGCCGCACAAATTGAGACACAAAACATTGCTGGGATCGGAGAAAGAGTTCCATCACTACCCATACGGAACTTTGTTAAAACAAGAGTCTCAAGTGAGTCCTTGTGGCACATCTTGGGATCATGATGAGTCTGGCTCGAATAGTGGCTCAGGAAGCTCTGATGAACGTGACTCTGGGATTTCCATCAATGGAGAAATTATCAACCATCGACAACAGCCCAGTCCTTTGTCCTCATTCAAGAATGGCTCCCCAGGTGCTGGAGCCAATGGCTCTGATGGGAATGGAAAGACTATCAATGGCAATACCAATATTAATAGTAGTAATAATAATGGTAGCACTGCTGTTGGGGATGGGGAAACAAAGCCTGAAGACTTTTCTGTTTCCTCGCCATCCCAGAGGAAGCGGGCCAAGAAGCGGTACTTGGACGAAACCAAATTGGAGGTGGAAAACTGTCAACTCAAGTCAGAACTAGCGAGACTGGCCACGGAAGTTGCTTGTCTCAAGAATTTCTTGGTAAAAGAAAAACCTGAGGATGGAAGTGCAGAACATGAGAATGAAGAAAGTGATTCTGCTTAGATTCTCTCGAGGAACCAATGTGTACCCATCATCTCACTACATTAATGAATACAAAGTTAGTTCATCATGTGTTGCTTGCGACAAACAAGTACTACACACACCCACTCATTCATTGTTGCTACCAAAGTTAGGTACTTACTTACTTGTAGTTATAGTTTGTTAGGCACCGTTAGTTCTTTGACCTATCATTGTTCTTGGAAAATAGTTTACAGCATAGTAAGTGAGTTAGAAATTCCTAGTGAGCAGAATATTTCTATCAAACTAATGTGTTGTGCTATTCTAAATCTAACTATTTACTAAAAGTATTCATTCATGAGATGGAAATGGAAATGGAGCTGTGTAGCTGGCTGTAATGGAAACGAAAGGGTCAAAGTTGCTATAGTTTAGTAATACTTACTTATAATTCAATGCTTTTAGCTAGCTGATGAAGAGAGATTGCAAGTGTTTGTCCATAATGACAGCCCAGGTGTTTTAGGGTAAGCTCTTGTGTGTCAAAGCCAATGAATAATATGTCATATTTAAGTACCTGTGGGAAGAATGTGTTAATCGTGTATTACTAATGCTATCTAAGATTATATACGTAGTTGCCATGTGTCAATGAGAAAGTAATATGTAAAGTGAGCACGAGATATTCTTTTTATAAAATTAATAGTCCATCTGTAACTAACTATTCGAACTATAACTGTGTCCTGCCGTAACTAGCAGGGTTTTTATATACAATAAGAAGTCAGAGGTGATGTTTGCTCTAGAATACCAAAAACTGGTACCAGTGATATCAGAGTACTTTAAAAAGATTTTTGGAAAAGTCTATGTAGATGTTGAAAATTCAGGTGCATAAGTGTATAAACTAACTCTGGTGCGAGTGACAATTTAACATGAGCTCAAAGTATAGAATTTACTTGCTTACAAGCCGAAATAACTTTCTCCTTTTAGTAAGCTAGAAATTTAGGGCATTCCATCCAAAAGCCAATATTTTGTCAAGTCTGCTTTTCATATTAAAAGTTTGATTGTTCCTTCGAGTATAGCATTGGCACAGATGACACTTGTATTTATTATTGCAGGTTATCCTATCCATATTGTCTGTTTATTTTTCGTTCATATTTAATAATGTGCTTGAGGTCATTCTTGAAGGTTTCTCATATAAATGCGTCCAGGAAAAAAAATCTACTTACCTAAAATTTATTATCTAGTGGATGTATTGAGACATATCGTACCAGCATTTTTCTTGTTCGGAATTCATTAATATTTCTACCCGTTTTTAAAAATTCAATGGGTGGTATTATTATTAAATTGATTTTCTTTTGAATTTTTTTTTTGAGCAATATGGTTAAACCCTTTTCCTTCAGATTTATTGAATTTTATCACTGATTGCCCTGATTATCATGTTACAAGTTTATAGTCCTTCTTTTGTCGTTTTTCGTATATTTGGGCCACGATTTAATTTAACTGTCATGCTTTGAACACCGGTGCTGATTTAGAGTACAGTTGAAATGTGAGAAGAGCAAGTGTTGTGATTGAGTTTTGTGATGATGACTTTCCCAGTTACTAATCCTGAATTTGAGAGCATTGATAAATGGCTAGGGAAATAATATATTAGGTCTAATATGTAACTGCAATCATTCTACTGGGGTATACTTTATGAACAAAATCACTTTTTATCAGTCAGTCAATCGAGTAGTTTTTGTAGTCATCCGATTTCATTTCATTTGACTTGAGGTTTTTTATTCTTTCAGTCGTAAGAATAATCTTACTCCCGTGTACCTTGCTTACCTGTACAACTCTGAAGACTATATTTTTCCCTCCATGGTGAATAAAAGCACTTTTTTCCTTCTTTTTGTGGTAAAGATTTTTTTTATCTTGTGTTGACATTCTTTTTGTACTGTACAACCCCCCTCGGCTACGTACCAAAGGAGTTAGTACTGGCTGCTCACGTTAGGAATATATCTTCACTAACTAGCTAAATAACTTACAACTCGCTTGTTTATACAGTTCTATATCATCATTATTATTATGATCTATCTGAATACTTTACAATTGTCTGTGTTTTCAAACACGCAATAAACAATATCGTCCTCTTACTTTAACTCATCAATATAGTAGTGTAAGCTATTTGAATGATACTGAAATCATATATTTATATCATCAGTATAGTATTTTAACCGCATGATTTTGGTACCTTGAGAGTTTTTGTCCATAATGAAAATTGTACATGTCCGTGTGCATTATGCATATTGAATGGATGACTGACACATATTCGTGTGCTCGTGTTAATTTAGCGAGAAGACTGTTGACTTTATCAGTAGTTAGTTAAGAAAGGGTATAGTAGTTATTATATTAGCGTGTGGACGAACTGTATTATTAGATAGAATTAGTTTACCACGTAACTAAATCAAATGGATGACATCATCACAATCCAACTTGTCTCAAATCATGTTCATTGTAAATATCTATTGTAATGTAAAATCTTAGGATGTATGTAAATTTTGGGTGAAGGAACTGATTTCATGTGAACCATGGAACTGAAGTGTGTATTATACTGTGTGCGTTGTGTAGTGAACATGATAATGACATTTGTCAGAATATGACGCTCCTGTTAACAGAAATCAATGAAAAATCAGTTTTTTTCTCTTGTATAAGATTTGTTGTATAAACTTAATATTTAGACTATTGGTATGACTTGAAGAATTCATCCTGTGAGTACTGCAGAGGACCATCATGGTCCAAGAAAAGATGAGCACAGTACCGAAATGTAAAATCCTGTGATGTACATAAATATAAAGTGTTAGGTTTAGCATGTAATCTGATTTTATCATCCTATTATACATTTATTTATTTATATTGTCTACTACAAGTAATTGGCATTGCTTTCCGAAGCAATCTTTACATGGGGAGGGAGTAGACCCAACAGGTGATACTAATAATTTGTACTACATGTAGGTTTGTACAGCTCGTTTATGAAATTCATATATTATGTATATAATTATTTAATGTCTACAGAAACTGTTCTGTGCACATTGTGATGGTAAAATCAGTGTAAAAAATGTACCAATAAGGACCACAAACTTGTGGCTAACTTAATCTGCTCAGCCCTCTTTAACTGTATTATTTATTAAATGATAGAGTGAGTAAGTTAGGATATTCACAAATGGTAATGATATTGAAACGTTATAGCATAAAATGGTGGCTTTCACTACGAATTACGAATACTATCAACTAACTAAGGTTCTAGTATTGTGCGGAGATCAATGGAAAAGGAATTCAAAGCTATTCTTATAATGAGAGATTTAAAATGGGGATGAGAAAGAGAGTGGATTGTTGTAAGCTTTACATTTGTATGGAACGGTAGGTGTATAGCAAATATCATTTATTATGGGTGTTATTATATAGATTGGCTATTTTGGACATATTGTGATTGTGGTCACAGAGAGAGAGTTTACTGGAATGTATAGTTCTATAGAATCTGTATGACTTGACTTGTAGGGATGTGAACAACTACAATGACACTACTATTTTAATCACTTTGTGTATGTAGGTTAGTATTAATGAGTGAAAATTATTGTGTTGTTGTGTGCTATGTATCTGAGGTTTCGTATTATTAGTGGCACTACCATATATAGTGAGTAGTAGTTAGTTGTTTTGTTTGTTGTTGTTAATTTTTTTGTTTGAATTTCTACTTTTTTGCTATTTACGTTTTTATTTATGAGAAATCTACTGATCGTCCACCATCCGCCCTGGTAAAAATTGTTGTGCTGTTGCACTGATTGTGACTGGTGCTCGAGTTGTTGGCTGAAAAAGTTATTTATTATTTGTCCTTATGTAGTGTAGTTAAATGATTATTATATTTATCATTATTTCTATTTTCGTCGTCCTCTTCTCCTCTACCTTATTTATTATGGAGAATAAAAGTTTAAAATTGTGAAATATTTCTGTCTAAGACTATTACTTTCATTTGGCATGAAGACACTCTTTTAGCTGCATCGTAATTATCCATATTTGGTTAAAAAAAAACTGATATTCATCAAAATTAACTTCAAAACTGACTTTCATTGAAAAGTTATCTCCAGCATATGCACCGTTGACATTTACATAGCCCAATATGGAATGGATAGCATTTCCAGCATTTCACTCAAACAACAATGGATGGTCGTAAAACAGCGCTGCGTTTACACTGAATACAGAACTGTGTAGTATAAAAATGTTACACAAGATGGCTTCAACTCCAAAAACCTGGTATTTGCAGTAGCCTGTGAATGCTAGATTTCCATGTAAGTGAATTTTTCCAAAAATTAGCTACTTTCAAACTCAAGTAAGACGATAGAATCTAGTAATTTACAAATGAACCAAAAATTAGTTTTTTAAAGTAAATAAGCTAATAACTTTTAAAAGAATTATTAACCACACCAGCAAAAAAATAAAGCACAAAAAACAGCCGAATTTGATTAACTTTGATTTCATTATGAATCGTGGTCTTCCCCACCCAATTCACAAGACTTTCAACCTCCAATAAGACAATCCTAAAAAAATTAAGCCATGATTTATGGGATTCCATTTAATCTATTTGGCATACAGTATTGGACAAGATCCTACCCCTCTTGTTTCGTCCAAAAAAACAATTTCCTTTATTGCGCCAAATTGGGATGTTTTCGATCCTATTGTGGATGGCTTACAAAGCTATATTATTAAATTCCCAAGGAAATGAATGTTACCGTAGAAATGACATGGCAATCCATGTAATCAATCGTACCCACACAAAAAACAAAAACATGTATATCCCTATATACCATTGCACGGAATGTCATCGTATGTTCATGCAAAGTGAGCGTTGGATAGCCATGCAGCAAAATACTATTCATCGTGTATTTTGTTCCACCCATTTGCCACTTTGCCGGTATTCCATTCTACTGATATGGATGGAAACAGAAGACTCGAGAAAAAAAGACGATGAGCCCTCACACAGATGCAATAAAGTCTATAGTATAGATTCCGGCACTCACATGCATACATATTCATTGCATATATATAGCTCCCCTCTCCCTTAATTTCGTGCATTTGAAATGGGAATTCAGGAAGATTTGCTGCCTGCTCAAGAGATGCATAGCATTCCTGTGGGGAAAAGTGCAATTTTTCTTATCGACGCAGTAAAGCATGTACACACAAGGCTTGGCTGTAGACTCTCCAAAACTCAGCTAGTTGTTTGAATCAGCAGTTTCTGTTTTTCCATAGCTTTTTCAATAACAACGTTGTCTTCACTGTTTACACATGTCTTACGCTATGTTCCACGTAATCCGAATTTCCTCATCTATCACAAGATGATGTCCCTCTGATTTGGCTTTGAGCTTTTTTCAATTTCACCAACTCAATTGAATTTTTTCGGCTTTCAGTACTGAACAGTTTACGTAGTCCCATCCCGAATGAAACGCATCGATGGCCTTGTTTAGTATATAATACAGAAGGATCCAGAGTTAGAGCGCTCTTTTTTTCCACAAAGTCAAAATAAATAGAGTCCCCATTTGTTTACGCATGTAAGATTTAGTGGTTTTAGATTGTCAGCATTATTATTATTATTTCACCAAACTACGATGCACATTTTCATAATACTTTTAGTTAAATAGTTGTACATCATAACAACCAAAGCATCTGGTAAAAAGCAGGTTTTGCTGGACTAAAAAGGTACACCCTCTTTTCCCTTATCTTGTGGTCATTGGATAGCCCCAGCCGTTGAACATTAATTCCAATTAGCATTTATTGTATGAACATGATGATTACATATTTCCATATTTTTCCCACCTGGTTGAACACAAGATTTGTGTGTCCATACTGGGCTTGTTATGAAAGCCTCATTTTATGATTCTATGTATACCTTGTCCGCAAAAAGGAGGTAAATTTTATCCTATCCTACTACACAAATTTATCACACACAGGACAGGAAAAATTTACCTCCTTTTTCCGGATGGTCTATAAAGGTCACTTTAAACTTCACATCAAATTATATTATTATGATTCCACTTGGACAACACTGATGCCATAAAAGTCGTTTGAACACCTTGGCAGTAATGATGAGAATCGTGAATGCTTTTTGTCGTTTTCTGTGCCTCTCAGAATGGTATCTATCTCCCTTTAAGGCATTGGTTGTCATAAAGCGACAAAAATGATTTTTTTCCTTATGAAAAATCTGTTTAAGGCAATATTTAGTGATATAGAAAAAAATGAATTGTCTGCTACAATTTTTTACGTTAAAAGGCTACATTACTTAGTTAGTGCTATCAGCATATAATTTTTTTTACTACTTCTCAGGTTAATCAAAAGTCACTTCAAATTACTAATTTACTGACAGAACGATATCCAGCGATCCAGCAATTGTAAAAAACTAACCACAAAATTTAACTACAAAACATGACACAAAAATACAGTCCCTTTATTAAATTATGCCCTGCACAAGCTTTGGCGTCAAATGAAATAATCCATAAACTTTATTTGCTCCGTAAACGACACAAACTCATCCCTTAATAGCTTAAAACTACATTGTACGCAACAGAGGCTATTAAAGTCAAAGCCAGGTTTCCATCTCGTCATTTGTGTCGGTAAAATGTTAAGCACAGAGCGCAAGTGATACGGTCCCACAGAATATATTGATGATATACATTGTACAAGAGTGCAATGGAATTCGAGCAAACGAGGGATGAAAAAAGCTGAATACTTTGGTTAGTGGTAGTATTTCGTGCTGGAACTCTCAGTCAGTCAGTGAGTGAGAACTTTCCATAGGATTATAGTTAGTTAGTTAGTTGGTCGGGAGAAAAAAATGAGAGGGAAATGGAGAGCTCATTTGTTGAAGAGAGGCACAAGAATGAGAAGAGAAGGGTCTCCTAATAATAATCATAATGGATAGGGGTCCCTTTTCTTGCAGAGCTTGTTAGACAACATTAATCGTTGGCCACCCAAAGCGTCTGTCATTTTCGGTGAAAAGTGTGTGTAGAGTTCACCGCCTGCTACGTTGTAGGCGAGAAACCAACATGGCAATGAGTTTCCTTGAGGAAGCACCCAAAGCACCCCATCATCATATATTAGTGCATGCGTATGCGTAATGTATAGCTAACTAAAAGCCGGAAAATTTATTTTTATCTTACCACTAATTCCAGATATAATGCATGGATAAAAAAGCTAAGAATATTGGGGCAAGTACACTTTTACTTTTAGTACAACAGTAGTACCTTTGAAGGCCCTGTATGAGATAAACACATAGAAGGATGATACTTGTGAATTTTTCGAGTTCAAGGTTTTTAGTATGGTTTTCCCAGTAGCCGTGCAGGTTTTAGTTTTGCAAACATACCTGAGGAATGAGATTTCCTGGACGTAATACCGATTTATGAGCATAGGTTTTATTTTACCCATCCCTGGAGGCTCCTTTTAAACTGTTTTCCCTCTCACGAACAGTTAGCCAGTCCGTCAGTCAAATTTTGATTTAAGAATGTATTACATGACGAACAAGCATGTTTAGTACTTATGGTTAGTTTGTACCCTTTTAGTTGTGAACCCAAGTTTTACATTACTATGCTACTAGGATTGGGTTTCTTGTTTGTTAGAAATTTCTGGAGAAACACTGGGAGCTGGATATACGGATGAATAGTATTGTTCCGCTCGCACGTATTTTAAATTTCGTGAGCTATCTCTGATGAAAGGAATTGATGAAGTAAATTGTGCTCTTTAAATCATGTAAATTTCTTGAATACAGCGTACCGGTTCTTTTGACTAACTACCTACCGTTGTAATCTAGTAAGTATTATTTGAGGCAATTATGTTACGTAATTATTTTACATTATATCGTCTCAGGAATACACTGTTGTGTGGTGAAGAAATCAATCCGTTTTCAAAGAATTGTACTCAAAGTGCTTCTGCTGTTGATTCATAACACCAAAGCTAAATTTTCAATTTTTGTTGCTATAAGTATTTTTTCAGGTAATTGTTTTAGAATGCTTCCACATCTAAAGGCGAACTGGGTTTTACAAACTTGAAGAATATGCACGCATCATTTGAGATTTTTCCAACTAAAATTCCGTCCACTCCCTTTAAAGTTATGAATTCAATGTACAGGGGTAAATGAGCTGTTGTACAGGGTCCAGGGTAATTCAAAATTTTCATGCGTTTAGAAGATTAATAACTTGTTTTTCACACACCAAACTAAAAAGCCGGAAAAAATGCTTGCATAATGCATAGATGAATTCAATCATTGGTTTGAATGAAGTAAAGTGTGGTTTCATGTCGTAAACTCATTATCAAAAATTATTATAAACATGTATGGAATACTGTTTAGGGCTAAAACGTTGAAAAGTTCTCAAACAAGAGAAAAAAATCTTCCATTCAGTCTACCAGTAAAGCTTAATTAAGTAATTCCTAGACTTGATATTGCGTGAAAAATGCAAACCATTATTAATACCCACATGAAATTCTATAAAGTAATGACATTGCTTCATGAATTTCGACCCCCCATTGCGAACTACCACAATTTGCATGAATAATCGCATTTATGAAATTTAAACGAAGATTGCAGTATGTGGTTATTAAAGAATTTTACACCAATTTTTCACATTAAGTTGGTTATAAACAGCTTGAAGTTGGCAGGTAGAAAATTACCATTTAAAGACAGGATTGCCAGCATTTATTAAATCTGCGAGTTGCACACTTTCCCTCTCTTCAGTAAGCACACAATGATTCGAAATGGGTGTGGAAATCATTAGCTCTACTATTTAGCTAACCCTCTGCAATCAAATGAATTAAATACATTCCGTTATTATATGTAGCATGAAAATGAGATGATTAAGTACTCTATTCTCAAAACTCAAACGGACGTCGAATACACACAAATGCATGTCCCATAGCATTGCATTCCCTCCGTTTCAATTCTGCTCGGACTATAGATATCGATCCAACCAAAAAAGCGTTTTCCGAAAAACCTACAAACTGAAAATAGTTTTTAGAATCACATGACTCTATATTGTTTACGTTTTGACCAGCTAGCTCCGTAGAACAATCCGCACTTGGAAGGCCACTGTGTACGTCCAATTTCTTATGCTAGGAAAACCCTAAGGGTGGCAACGGATCGGATCGGATCGGATTAGCTCAAATCCGATCCGATCCGATAATCCGATATTCTTGTCGGATCGGATTCGGATCGGATCACCTTAAATCCGATCCGATCCGATAGGAATTATCGGATTTCGGATCGGATCACCTCAAATCCGATCCGATCCGATAACAATCCGATAGGCAAACAATATTTGAGAATGGAAGAAAAA
>Ga0210040_10005394_pt1 | contig 16306 bp, 7 predicted proteins | sample CryGeyCG12114_NA_FD_185462 | JGI IMG/M metagenome (GOLD analysis project Ga0210040, IMG submission 185462) | Groundwater microbial communities from aquifer - Crystal Geyser CG19_WC_8/21/14_NA (SPAdes) (version 2) | ecosystem: Environmental > Aquatic > Deep subsurface > Groundwater | place: USA... | reverse complement strand
TGAATTTTCTAACAATTTATTTAAATTTACAATCTTTAACATTTGTACCAAAAAAGGTAGTTTAATATATCCTAATACCCTGGAATAAATGTATTTTTTTGCATAAGTATGGTGACTATGCTTTTTCGAAATATTCAAAATGATACACCTGTGTTGGGCTCAGGCAAGTTGTACCAAGAAGTTTTTTTACTCTGAAATGAACTATAGTATTAGTCGCTTACTTGAAGACACCAATCCACTTCTCCATCGGCAACAAAAGAGCTAGGCTGGGGAGGTTGGGATATTCCAATGCTTGAAACAATGTGTTTGACCACTGGAAGCACCACATCTTTGGCAGCTTCTAATGGAAGCTTTTCCAAAACGGAGCTCCTCTCGTTGTTACTGTTGTCAGCTCCAGGGTACCCATTCAATGATGACCACTCCCAATACATTTCTACAAATACCATTTGAAGAGGTCATTACCAATATATAAGTTGATACAGTTGACGGTTTATTAATATTTACTAGATAGGGCACTGATAGAATAAATAGAAATAAATTTTTATTTCGAATTATGGTTCCCCTTCACATTTTTCAGACGATCAGTCAGTAAGAAAAGTAATGGGACAACCAAAAGTAAAAATTCGACGGTACTGCTACTGTTGAAAGTTTTTATTATGATGATAAAATCATGGTTTTTCCAGTCTTTTCTGCATTCCAAACGCAATTAATAAATTATGAATTACGAAATAGAAATAGTTTTACGGGCCTCGATACCAGTAACCAGTGCAGTAGTTTAATTAAATATGACAGAATTTTAAATATTTAATGCACCCGCGTAACTGTTTTGTCATAGATTTTGTGTTCTCAACAGCATTTGTTCAATCTTTACTTCACGCAAAAAAAAACCCTCCCTCCGGAATTTCAGGGTAGGATGGCAGGATGGGTAATTTATATACCATCATAGAATCTGACAACAATCAGATTTTGCATGTTAAATAATATAAATGCGATGGCGTTGATTGTTCGCGTTGTTATTGTGAGTTTTAGGAGAATCTAAATATGGAGTATGAGTATTATTCATAAGGAAAAAAATCCACACAAAGACAAATCTTATAAGAACAAGCAGATTTTTATTTGTACTTTTCACGCTAAAATTGGTCATTCATTAATGGTAATAATGAATAATTACAAGTTTCATGAAGAAGGTACGAAAATATTAGACTTTTGTCAACAATAAAAAAGTTAAGCGGAAGCATAAAATTGCTTTTACCAAATCTGTCTGTCATTTTCTCACAAATAACATCAATCAGGACGATTTGGACTTCTGACATTCACTATTCACTTCTTGATCTTAGCTTTCACATCGACTACTTTTTCGGGTTTAGGAGCTTTTGGAGGTTTAGGTGGTTTGTTGTGGACTTTGCCATGATGAATTAAATTGCTCTTCTCAAAAAACCTTTTGTCGCATATTTTACATACGAATGGTCTGACACCTGAAAAATAATCCATAATTTATTAGTAAAATTATATTTTGTCTGCTCTCAGTGATCAGTTGCTAACAATTTTGGCTGTGTCCAAATACACTTACCATTATGTCGATTCATATGCATGTCAAAATCTAACTTGCGGACAAAGTTTCTCTCACATAAGGTGCATTTGAAATTTCTTTCATTGGAATGGATTTTTTGATGAACCGTCAGATAGCCACGTGTTGCAAAAGATGCATCACATTCTTCACAAACAAATGGCTTTTCTTTTACAAATTTTTCAGGAAATTTCAGTTCAGGATGAAACTTTTTATAATGCGTAGCGAAGACATTTACAGTCTCAAAGCCTTGTCCACATTGCTCACATAGAAATGAATGCGGCTTGCTGGGATCGTGTGGTGGACTCTTAGCAGCTTTCGAATTAGTTCGCTTTTTGGGAGTGTTTCGACGACCTGGTTTAGCAGTCTTCTCAACTTCTATTTCAATTGTATCTCCAGCCGTAACAGGTGAATCTAATGATATTTCGTCACTAAATACTACAGAACTGCCATCAGTATAATTTGCTGCAGTAAAATTGTTTGTATTGCTATAAAGAGGAATAGATTGCAAAAGAATGCTAGTAGTTTCTTTAAGTTTTTTTTCCAACATATCAGCTAAAGATGCCAACTTCAGACATTTTTGACAAAATGCTGGTGAGACCTCTTCCAGCCGAGATAAATTAGTGAGCATAGTTCCACCTTGCAAAGTTTCTGTGGGTATTCCTAAGAGATCAGTCAATCTTTTCAGAGACACAAAACTATCTTGCCCTGTCCGATTCATCATGGGGTCATTGTCAGGTGGACGAGAAGTTATTGTAACCTCTAAACCATTCATAGCCATGCTTTCCCGAGTCCCTTGCTGATTTGAATACTCTGCATTAGTAACACTGTTCTGACATACAATGCATCTTTCATCAGAAATCTTGGGCAGCTGATCAAAAACAGAAGCACTAGAATTTTGCAGAACAGGTTTTCTAAACGGGTTTACTCCATGAGTCTCATTGATCCTATTAATATTTTGAGCCGACTCTAAAAGAGATCTATCACTAATGTTGGCTAGAGCTGCTTGTATATTTTTTGAAACAACTGCAGGAGTGACATAGTTGTAATAAGTTGTAGATGAAGTGGGAGCAAACGAAGAAGAATAAGTTGTAGATTGAGGCTGTGAGCCTTGTCCCTGGTCCGTTGGTGGCCACAGATTACTTTCAGATACCAGGGGGAAACCGGTCAAAGGCTGCATGTGACCATAGTAAGTAGTAGTAGCAGAATTTGAAGCTGGATTACGAATAATTGTAGTTTTATTTAAAGATTCAGTATTTAAAGGCAACTGAACAGTCCTGTTGCCGTCACCTGAAGCAGTGAAACCCTGCAGGGCTAAAACTTCGTGACAACTGCTTAAAAGTTGTAAATCTACAAAAGTGTTTTCTCTGGTATTATTACTAGAACCAGCCATTTTGAACGGCTAAGCTGCTTTAGAAATTTTCGACCATATTTCGTTTTATTTACTTGTGTTCAAAGTTGACTGGCTGTGCGGCAACGAAATGGTAATTGGTAGTCCAGAATCTCCACTATTTATGTCTACATTTTCCATTGCAGTGGCATAAGCTGGCACAATAGTCGTCCACTCGTCCACAAAAAGTTTATTCACTTACTTTCGATTTAATTTCTTTTTAAATTAATGGAACAAGACACAGTAAATTTGATTTCTCCAAAACAGCAATGAATCATTTAATGGCGCGAGGCATTTTCATTTGAATGTGACAGCTGTTTTCATTCTTCGTTCATATTCGGATTCGGAAAGAAAAAACATATTTCCATTTTCTGGTTTTTGTAATAATTAATTCATTGATCAGATCATCATTTAACTGATTGTTAAGAACCAAAGATTTGGTCCGCTTGGTAATTAGGTAAAGTGGATTAGGAATCCTAACTTAGGATAGGACTGTGATGGTTCTGTTCTGAGTTCTGATATGGCTTATTGATTAAAACATGTGCAAAACTTGGCTCCAACTTTGCCAACGGCTTTACAACTTGCCAACGTTGTTGTTCAAGTAAAAAAGGGTTAGGTTAATCTGTTTATCTTTCAGTGTGTTATTCCTCGATCGTATTGTCATTGTCAATCATTGCTCTTATGGTTGGCAATAGTGCTGTGCTAGACATAATTAACCCGACGATCGGAGATTCTGTCAGCATTCTCTGCATAGGCAGGCATTTTGTGTGATTCAGTAATTCACATCACAATATTCAGTCCGTTGTCCAATATTGACCCAAAAGACGCTGTGCATGGTGTGTACAAACATTTGTAAACTCCACAGGCAACAATGAGGATTCATCATTATGACATTTCAATATGGTATGCGATTCATTCATTTTTATTTGAAACGTGTGTTTATACTTGAATATAGAAAGTATTATGTTACTCTTTGTCACTCTCTACAATTACATTACATAATTCTTAAGGGTAGAGTACAATGCAACCCTCTTTTGGGTATTTGGTTTGACCTTCACTTCCCTTGCCCCCTCCGTCCAGATTTTTCAGATAATATCCCCTTGTACACTCACAAGGGATTCAAGCTTCATTTCGAGAGCCCAAACAGTAGCTTCTGAAACTGTGGGGGAAAGAAACTAGCCGAAATCTGAGAGAGATTACAGTATTTGAGGAAATATTCAAAACGCCACCACCACCGCCTCAAAACCGTAAAAAAATTAGAAGAAATTCCATCCACAAAGAGGGATCTGTGATTTCATTTCAACTAAGAACTACGACGCGACAAGGCTCCGCCCGACTAAAGGATAATATCTGAATTGGCCGAGGGGGGAGTGGGGGAGGCTTTTTGAGTGCAGGCCTACTTGCAGGGGGAGCTGGGTTGTGGTGGCGATTTGAGCATCTGCCCAAATACTGCAATACCTTCCCTTTGCGCTGAAAATGTTTTTCAATTTTGTTTCTTTTAATTACAGTATAATCCTTCTTGGACTGGGAGGTATATTGTACTATGTGTCAGCCCAGCTACAGACCGAAACGAATGTGGAAAATTTGAATTGGACACACCGACTGTTGATAAACATCTCTGGATATGCAGTCATCTTCATTCCAGGATACTTGATAATCAAATATATAAATAAAATAAACTACATTGACAAATCAAGTAAGTATAAACACCAAACAGCTTTGAATTTTTGCATAAATATATGGGATGACTTTTTAGAAGTAGTTTTCTGACTCTGATCTTTTGCTTGTAGATAAAGGATGTCTATGGCCGCTCATCAAAAGCTGCGTTTATGGAAACGATGCAGAATTAATTCCTAGCGCTGATGTCTCAAAACCGGCAAAGCTAGAAGACTCGTTTTATAAGAAAGGAGTCTTACTTCTCTATTGCTTTGGAGGGCTGCAAATAAGCTACCTAGTATGGGGATTGCTGCAAGAAAAAATTATGACTCAAAGCTACGATGGTCACACGTTCAAGGATTCTCAATTTTTGGTTTTCATCAATCGGGCCCTTGCTCTAGTCATTGCGTGGGTCTATCTCAGCATGTATGAGCCATTGACAAGTAAATCCAAAGAAGCTCCTCTTCATAAGTATTCGTATTGTGCTCTGTCTAATATTTTGAGCTCTTGGTTCCAGTACGAAGCTCTCAAGTTTGTCAGTTTTCCGACACAGGTTTGCAAAACGAAAAAACATGCCTTTAAAAGACCCAAAAGACTTGAAATACATGTGATTAATCGATGATTTTTACCCATTCAGGTGCTAGCAAAGTCATGCAAAATTATTCCAGTTATGTTAATGGGAAAAATCATCTCTAAGCAAGTATACGAGTTTTATGAGTATTTCACAGCCGTTCTCATCTCGTTAGGAATGATTCTTTTCTTATCTGGAAGTGGTGACAGTCTCCCCGCTGCAAGTTTACCAGACAGTATGCCTGTATCTGTCGGATTCTCTGGATTTGTAATTCTTCTTTGCTATATGATTTTTGATTCGTTTACAAGTAATTGGCAAAATGAATTATTCCGCGTACACAAAATGTCTTCGGTGAGAATGATGGCTGGAGTCAATCTTTTCTCGTGTCTTCTTACTGGGATCTCACTTTTCCAGCAGGGTACATTAGTGGATTCACTTGCATTCATGGCAGAAGTAAGAAATATAAATAATTGTAGTACAAAAAGTTTGTTTTCTTTCTGTATTATTCTATTATTTTAGTTTTGGTGTAAGTTATATTAACATACCTTCTGATTTATTGCAGCATAATCAATTTGCTTGGGATTGTGTGATTTTATCCGTTTGCTCTGCGGCTGGGCAGCTATTTATTTATTACACGATCGAAAAATTTGGAGCCGTAATTTTTATCACAATAATGACTATTCGACAGGTAAGGTCACTTTTTGTGTTGCATTTTATAAATGAAGTTACTGTGCTGTAGAGTATGATTTAAATGATTGATTGCAGTCTCTGGCGGTGCTTCTATCGTGTATTGTGTATCATCATTCCGTGACTGCTGTTGGATTACTTGGAATTATTTTGGTCTTCCTCAGTGTATTTTTACGTACTTATTGTTCCTACAGAATGAAGCAGATTCGCAAAAAATTGCCACAGTCTGGAAGCAGTAGTCTTGTTTCTAAGGTTTAGAATTCTTTATCTTTTAAATGAAATATTTCGGTTCATATTGACAATATTATTTTCGTCATTTTAGCGTCAAGATATTATGTATTTTTTTTCCATGAATATGTGTTTTATGCAATAAATGTGATTAGAAGCGTGAATTAAGTTACCTGAAATCTGTCTAATCTTCTCAAGACTTTAATCAATTGGGTTAGTTGTAAGAAAATAAATTCCTGTTGCTTGACTTGCACCTTGAGTGACAGGGATTTTTAACTTGTAGTGGCTAATATTTATTTGTTCGGATAAGTTAAGAGTATTATTTATTATGTAATTCACATTCATTTGTGTTTCATTATGTGTACAGATTCTAAAATATAATTGTCTCGTTTTTTAAAGTGCAGTGCCGAAAGAAGAACTTATTTATTCAATTTAAATAAAACTCTAAATTAAATATGGAAACTTGACATGTGTTGTTCATTTGGCTGAGATTTTGGCATTTAGCTTCTGCTTCTACGTGAGCTCGGATTTTTTAGAAAATCCTATTGTTAATACAATACAGTAAACAATCTCTATTCCATGGAACACAAAATGAATACTTGACAGAATAAGTTCAAATCGAAGAACGTAAGTTTGCCACATGATAAAATACACGGCTGAAAGCACACAGGGAAGTGTTAAACAAAGACATCCCAGGATGGGTAATTGCTGCTCCATCAGATTCCCTTTTCGGCCCAGATCCAGTCTTATGTAATCCAAAATGGCGGAAAGTAATAGGATGACCAGATCGCATGACACATAGGAAATCGGATATGGTAAACTCATGCCTTTAAAAATGCTTAGAACAGTCTCCACGATCACAAAGGCTCCCAAATAATACAGGTTGAAAAACGTCAACATTTGAAATGTCAACGAAGAATGCATTTTGCTTTGTGTCTTCTACTCGTAAACGTAAATTTGGAATTTAGCTGTAAAAGGAAATCAGTAAGTATATTATAATTCCTGATTCAGTCCATACAATTTCAACTGAACGATTGAATTGTCCAAAAGCTGACCTTATTTAATGTGCATTGAATTTTGATTGTACTCGTCCAAGTCTCGTGCAATTTCAATACCAATTCAATTCAATAGGAAACTTTTGGTTTATTCTTTGACGGAACAAATATAATCTTTTATGTTTTCAGCTTATTGGATAAATTAGCTAAGCAACAAAACTTAATTTTGTGCGTACCTTTCACATTAGACACAATTGAATGGCTAGCCATGTCTACTGATATTGATTTCCCAGTTTGTTTTGCTCCTTCATTGAGCGGTAACTCTTGGATCCCATTCTATGCTGTGCGAGATTTAGTGCAGTACTACCCGGGTGTTTTACTACTTAAACAAGCGGGCATCTTTGAAAACTTTAGGGATGTTTACTACTGCACTACAAAGCCATGTGTCGCCACTGTGTATGAAGCTTGGCTAGCATTTTGTGAAAGAAAGGGGCACATTGAGAATGAATAAACCATAAGCTGAGAACTGATTTTCCTGACGCATAGTACCCAAATGGTGCTTTTATATCGACTAATGATATATTTATTGTTTGATTTTTCAAAAATTTAGACTAAACTGCTGCTGGACGATGATAAAGGTATCCCCATTCATCATTGTAAGGAAGAAGACTATCAAAAATAGATTTCGTATTGTCACATTTTATGAGATCCAATGACAGGGACAAGTAAAAAAAAGTTGGGCTGGAAAATTTTTTTGTATCATTTACTTTCTCCACTTAATCAACGACTCGTAAAAGTTGACTGACTATGATATGAATCGGGGAGCATCTGGATGATAAGAAAGATTGTCACAGCCACAGCTCTTTATCTTTTCAGCCAGACAAGTCATGCACTGATGAAATCTTTTCAGTTTCCTCAATCTTGATGATGGCTGTGTACCCGTATTTGATCATTGTTGTGATTAGAATGAGATAAACGAAGATAAAAATATAAATAAATACAAGGCTTGTATACGGTGATAAATCAAGTTTTGATTCAGCTATAATATGCTATAGTTTTAAAAAAAAACTTTTTGAAGGTTGGGTATAGTTTACTAACTTGCTATAGCTGCCTTAATTCGTAAATGATTTGGTTAGTTAGTTAGAGACAAAGACGTTGTCCTTGTTTTACTTTAACTAGCTGTCAATGTGAAAACATTTCCTTGTTAACATTTTTTAGTCAGTTATATTGTTGAAGAATTAATTGCAAAGTGTGAGCACGTCCTTTTCAATATTTTTATGTCTAATGTTTTCTACTATTATGAATGTCGTTGAAGAGTATAACTAAATATCTTGATTGTCATACATGTTTATCATCTGATCTTTTATTTTTTGACATTGGAATTCATTTTTTCTTGATTTTGTTCTTTATCCTGAAAATATTTGAATGCAGCAAATCATAACGGTTGACACCTTTTTCATATCATAATCTTTAGTATGTGATGTGTTTACTAATTTTTTATTCACATTGGTATTTGTTTACCATTTTGTATTAGAGTGTTTAACTAAAGTAAAGAAATTCTCGCATTCAATATAAATATTTATTCAGTTTAGTTAGTAGTATAAGTTCATAATCTTCATACAAATGTAGCAATATGGGTAGGTAGGCACTATTGGTGTTTTTTGTTTACATTTCAATAAGTGCTGTAGAATTTTGATTTAGAATATTAACTGTGCCGTCAATCCTTTGATAGACAAGGGCAGTGAGTGACTAGCAAACTGAATACACAAACCTTATGAAAAGGCTATAAGGATTAACTTTGCACAAATGAATAAGAACTTCCGCATGGCTTACGCCAAACATTACAGTGTTTGTGAGAATGACACTTGAATGTGTTGCAAGATGCGGTAGATCACCTAAAATTTGACATGGCACAATGACAGAACCGTCTTGTCTTTCATGCATGCATGATCATTTTCTGTGTAAAGACGTCAAATTGTCAATAATGATAACATTTAGGGAAGAAGTTCCCATACGTTCGTACTTTCAACCTATATGAATGAGTCCAAATAGCCAGAAAAGTCAAAGAATCTGTTTTCTTTGGAATCCATGTAAATACATTTTCAGCATTGTGAAAAATAATGCATAGTGAAGTGAGTTCTAAGAAATATATGTAGAAACTAACACCCGGATAAAAATCTATAGATACAGTCTTGGAGTGAGTTGCCATGTACTTGGAGTGGATGACACGGTGATAAGGATCATGTCATGTTATTGAAGCTCTGACATGGGACAAGTGGTTCAAGATTGAAAATGAACCACTTTCATTACTATTGAGTTTCCCATTAAAAATACTACTGACTGACTATATAACTAACGAGCCTTTTGTTATTCCTTCCTTCTTAAGGACCAGTATTATAATATAGGAAAGTTGCATAATCACAAAATAAGCATTGTTTCAGAGTAGTGCTTCATTCACTCTCTATAGATATTAGATAAGGAATCAAGTATTTCAGATGAGATACAGTATCCTTTCATCATGAGAAATGTTGGTTTCCCGTAGTTTAAGATCAGTGATATTGGATAAACATGGTAGTTTCCAAATTAAAAGTAATTTGTTAAAGGGTGGTCGCCATCAGTCATATTTCAAACAAGTCTAACTGGAAACAAAATATTTCCCATCATTAGTTTCACTCAGTTTCTAATCAATTCTTTAGTAGTATTCCAGTGGATGCAAAATTTCAGTTGATTCCATTTATGCACCGTAAACTTAGACATCTGAGGCAGGAGCAAAAGTATTGGTAGGATACAGAAATTTTTTTCGGTTAGTAAATACTATTGAATTGAAGTATACTATCATGATCATCTATCATACTGTCTCATGGATAGTAAATTTTTTCATAAGTCTAATCTAATCTAAGTTTAAGTCTAATCTTGATTAAAACTTGTATTGTTGCATGTAAATCTAATATTACTTTTGCTTTGATTTTGTGAATAATTTTTGTTTTGCTGCTTGCATTTTAAACCAGAACTGGTCACCAAATTACAACTATTGAACTCGCTCATTATTGTTATGGATATTAAATTTGATCCGAGAACCATTTCTCAGTTTGCACTAGTATCCTCACATTATAAACAAAAAAAATCTTGTTTTTACTTCATTCCCACATTTGGTCAGTATTGTTGCACCTGTGCTCATCCACTAATATACATACACAGAGGCAATGCGTTACCTAAAAAATGAGGCTGACTATACGCAAGGTGGTAGAATATAGATATTTATCTTTATTCTACCACCTTGGACTGTACGTACGTTAGACGCATTACATTGCTATGCATTCATGGAAGGAAAGCCGTGCTGTAATGAATTGAGTTCTTCATCAACAGTATTTTCAATCCAGTTTGACAACAGTATGGACCGCATGCCAGCACAACAACAATCCAAGCTTTCCTCTCATTTCTTTATCTTCATCTTTGAAAGCAATCCTACACATTTTTGTAAACACGTAGTCCAGATTTATTGGACGGGAAAATATTGGTTCACACACAAACACACACCTTTGGGAACAACTTCATAGCGCAAGGTGTAAAATTTGGAGCATGGTAGCAATCTTTATACTGCATGCGCTCCCCTTGAAGAGCAATGGACGTTTGTTGATGCATCAATTTGATAGAAAAGAGAACTAGAATGAAAAAGCCGACAAGTTGGAAATTCCGTCTAACATGTTTATCTTCAAATGACTTGAGAGTAACTCACAGTTGTGTATAAACTATAACTGAGGTGAAAAAAATTACAATCAAATTGCTTGCATGTTTTATGACGATCCTCATAATACGAATATCATCAATATGGGCAAGCCGCAAGTAGAATCTACGGAATTAATAAAAGTCACGACACGGGTGTTACAAATGAGATTTGCTTACTCAATGTATAGTACGTATGGTGGAAAATAACATTTGCTTTTTTACCAGTTTTCTTCGCTGCTGTGTGCAACACAGATGGCTTTATTACCGCAACAGGGAACGTTTGTAATAATATTTCTTCGGTCGGAACATTCCATTCATAGACACAATGATAAAGCTGTAAGAATTATCATAATATGCTCATCGAGTGTGTAGTTCCATTTGCTTGCCCAGTTTATGCTAACTTAATCAGGAATACAAGAGCAATAGTTCATATTTTCATATCAATATGTTGGATATACCCTATAGTGTAGCTATACGTGATTATGGATTAGACTTAGGATAGCAAGCGCATTAATTGAAGAATCTGTGTTTTTGAAATATATCTTATTTGCAACACTTTCAGTTGCATGTAGCAGCTTCAAATAAAAAAATTAGGATCGAAACGGAGCTACTAACTACTATTACAGCGATTCCGGTACAAAAATTCTTGATTGCACAAGAAAAAAATTCCCTAATGGAATGTGAAAGGTGCCTGAGTGTCTAGCACGTAAACCTGGATTTTATAGTCTTAAGGAACGAGAGCTTCGAACTCTAGGTTATGGAAACCTGATGATATTGGAATGTAAAAAATTTGCGCAGCAAGTGATGCAGTTTATGAAGAGCGGCTTCCTTTGGTTCAGACGGAATGCTCAGGTCGGAGGTGAGCCAAGATCCGACCCCCAACTCAAGTGCCGCCTGCTGCTCCATAAAATCATAAATCCCAACGCCTATATTATGCATATCATCACCATCACTGTGTGCTATCAACATTCATTATTTTCGCAGCTCATCTCTTCATGCTTCGTGTCATCATCATTATTATACAACTCTGTGGCAAAACAACATGCACTATTTAGAGACCTAAGGGAGAAGAATGCGCCGGTTTCACATATTTACTAGCTGTGCATTTGGTCGCTTGCAAGTCTATAATGAAAACATGTGAATACAGTGTGCTCAAGTTTAGTAAAGCAAGTGAATTTGAAACTGAACAAGGGGAAACAGGGAGGTTGATTTCCAATGACAAGTTTGGATTCCATTTGTACTTTTTTTCCCAAAAGTATTAAATGATACGTACAAAATAGATAAATGGAGAAGGGTTTGCTTAGGAACACTTTTGAAACATCGGCCACCGTAATCATGCATTACTATTGTTACTCACGAGTATTTACCCTGACGAAGTTGAAAGATTTTCAACGAAAGTTCGGTCAAATAAAACTAATGTCTTTTGTAAACCTGTCGAAAGTCCGGTCCTGTCCTTATACCTTAAGTTGGGTTATGATTCTGATCAATGCGTCAGTCTAAAATTTTAACTAGAAAACAAAGCAATAAACAGATACCTAATCAGCAATTTACGGTTTATCATAACTTAACTGAATGGAACAAAATAGTGGATAAATTGTACACATCTGCATGAAGACACGGACAATAACATTAAAAGGACAGATTATTGTGAAGAAAAAAATCCTCCCATGGGATCATGCATGGAATCATGCGAAAGACCAAATGTGAATGTCCTTTATCTTCTTAAGCCTGAGTTGCATTGTCCAATAGGATTCTCATTAAATGAAGAAATTGGCTGATTATTTGCACATTTTCATGAAGACTGCATGCTGGGAGTTAACAATAAAGTGTTGTACAAGTTGGCCAATGTTGGAACCCTTGGGGAGATGACAACTTCATTTTTCGCTAATTACGATAGACAAATTTTTTGGCGGCATTAACTCACTGAATATTTAATGCAGAGGCTGAATCATGATAATTTATGGATAGTTACTTAGGTTGTATTCGAAGTAACAAACACATAATTTTATTGCATACTTATGCATTCTTTAAACCATGTAAATATTCTAAAATATTTACGCGTATACACACATGTAATGTGTAGCTATATAAACTAGCAAGCCAGGATGAGCAAATTTGTATCCTACATCCAGAAAAATTAATGAGAAGAGTAAAAGGTACATAAACATTTAGATGGGTTCACATAACTGGAAACATTCTCATTGAACCCGTATGTAAAAGTGATTGGACAGGAACTGAAAACGAAGATGGATTGAGGTTTTGATGCGTCCGTCAAGAAAGGAAGTAAAGCAGGGAAATTCCAATTTTTTACAACATAGTAAACTAAACAGGCCGACATTTTCAGTATACAAGAGTTTTATAATGTGATGTGTGTGTGTATTGTACGCGGCTTGGATGAAAAGAAGAATGCTTTTGCTAAAGCAACGTTGTCATAGTCATGTCATAAGGAGGGAGCAAAGTATCATCGAAAAAGTCAAAATAAAGAAAGAAGCGGCTTCTTTGCCGGATGGCTAAACTGTACATAGTCGGTGAGTATGCACTTGACTGTGAGACTATGCAGATGATTAGAATCTTTTAATCGTAATAATGATGGTAGTTACTTACTTATAGATTTTACTAATGCGGCTTATCAAAAAATAAGCACATCTTAACTTGTCTGCTAACATAACATGAGTTTACTTGGATTCTTAAACTGACCTCATTTACAGAACCAAATTACATACTAATGATGATCAGAGCTACTTATGAGCCACCACTATTTGTATAAATCATCAAAGTAGGCAGTTATAGTTAGTTAGTTAGTTAGTTAGCTTGTGCGTGAGAGAAAGGAACCCTTTATGGATGGAATGTTTTAAATACCATTTCTTGTTGTAACCTGTCGGCTTTTCCCTTTTATCAATTTTTGGGGACTTTCAAAGAGCAAATAAACAGCATGTCAATCTTGTTTCACTTTTTGATACATTCTCAACGGAATGTGTGTGTGCATATAGAGAGCAATGTGAGTGAGTGAGAACTAACTTGCTTTGTGTACCCAATGAAGCCTTTTTTGGGATCACAGGAGATTCCTCCCGTCAAAATGAGCATTAAGATGTTTCTATCTTTACTTACCACATAAGATGGTCTGAAGATATGCCACTTATTATCATTTGTTATTGCTATGCATCTGTGCAATGAATATAGAATTCAATGTGTTCATCCCCATATCGTTTAGATATATAGCTGAGCAATGCCTGCACATTTAATCTTGTACTTTACCATGCTAGTTAATACAATTTAGTTAGTTAGTTAGTTAGTTGTACTATATGTGGAAGGTATGTAAAACTTCCACTTACTAACTTAAAGAAATGAAACTGGTAAGCAATACGATGAGCAAGTATTGATATGAGAGCACATAAGGAATATTGCTGTAGTATAGTAACACTATACTATATGAAATGAAATAATGACCGCAACACAAAAGGTACAAAGTATGACATCAATATACGCATTACTACCGACATGTCAGTTTGACAATACGCAAAAAAATGGAAGCGGCATTATCCAAAGGGTTAACAATATTTTTTATTGATAAATATTTCTTTCTTCCCTTTCCCCCTTATGCGCTCAGTCAGTACTTAAAAGTCAGTCAGTCTTGTACATATTATCTCTCACTCTTTTGATGGCTTACTTACTTACAGGCTATAGTTTAGTTAGCAAGTAACTATGGGTCTTGCTATCACCTATGAGATCTTGATGGCGTTTTAGTTAATCATCTGCCGCTCTCAAATAAAGTACAAAACACTAAATCCACAATATGATTAGGATAATGTGTGAGATGAAAACTTTTGGGTAGTTGGGTACAAAAGAGACTGTGTGGATAGGCAAAGGCATGTTTGGGAATTTGTATTGTTTAGCCAGTGACTCCACTTCTAGTTAGTTAGTTAGTTAGGATTCATTAGAGGCGTTATTAAATGGAGTGAATTGAAAATTTGTTTTATTCAGATGATAGAGGCAGACTACATTGTTTTTGGCTGACTGGTTCTTGATCAGTTAATAATAGAGCTGCAGTTTGTATTATTTCATAGATAGTTCACTTCACACTTCTATTGTTTGGATATTGTGTAGCTCTGTTTGATTTACCATAAGCTAGTATTTTTAAGCAAAAAGTGTTATGCATGTTTGAAAATACGCACTATTGCACTGTAATAGAGACTTGTATAGTTAGTTAGCCATAATTATAAGAGAATACGGTGGCTAGTTAGAATAGTAACTTAAAAAAGATGTTTTGAATTGTTCATAACGACTGCAATTTGTTTTTTCGTGTATTTAACTGAAACCGAAATAATATTGACAACGGTCAAGAAGGGACTAGCAAGTCTGTTCTAAATTTGTACCCTGGATAATTCTTAAGATTTCTAGATAGGGATGATGATAATCATAATGATGAGCATGATAAAGCATGCAGACAGATTGTGATATTTTTTTTTTGTATTTTCAATTTTCTCCGCCTACTGAAGCCTCCAAGACTATTTTTTCTATCACTTTTGGTTCTGACTTGAATAGAGAAAGCCGCAGCAGACCCTGGGTTGAGTACACACACATTTTTAAAGGTAGCAATTATCCGTCAATTATGTTCTACTAACATAATAAGTAAATTAACTTTTTATTTATTTCTTTGATGCACCACTGGGTTTCTTTCTTGGCTGGAGTGAATCCTTTCATTAGGCTACTAAAGTGGTACTTTTCAATCAGCCTGTTGTTAAACGCCTACGTGAGCTTAATTTCATTAAGTGCATGAGATGGAGAAAATCCTAGTTGGGGAATAAAAAAAGCGCTCGTATTCAGAATTTATTTCATTAGTCACATTGCTTATTGCTATACTTTAACTCCCTATATTTACACTATGCCATACAGTAAAGCAGCGTTGTAAGAATTTTCACAGTTTTCTTAATGCATTGTAATCCGCTCCATTCGTTACAAATATTAACAATTTCTAAGAAAGTTTATCATTAAATGTCAATATTCACCACACAACTCTATTATCACTCATTAATATCAAATACACAATAGTGAATCTAACTTGAAAGGCTAAATTACTATTATGACTTGAGGAAGTGTGTATTGTTGTCTGCAAATACTATGCTTCGGACAACGCAAATGGTAAGATGCACCCTTAATGAGCCCTAATGTGAGAATCTGCCATGAAATTGTGAATATACTATTTAGCATTGTCAGTACGAAACCATGTAACATACCTCTCCTATTTACAGCCACTTCTATATAACTAACTAACTAACTAACCAACTACACATTGTGATTAATGACAAGTTGACTGACTCCTGTAGAAAAATATGAAACTCCTTGTTAAAACAAATGACATTGCAGGATTGTCCGTGCATAAGCATGAAGGCATCCGATATATGAATCAAAGCATATCTGTGAATTACCTTGGCGTTCAGGTCAGACAATGTCGGCCAATCTTCACACATGTATAGTATATTGTCCAC
>Ga0210040_10005393_pt1 | contig 16308 bp, 17 predicted proteins | sample CryGeyCG12114_NA_FD_185462 | JGI IMG/M metagenome (GOLD analysis project Ga0210040, IMG submission 185462) | Groundwater microbial communities from aquifer - Crystal Geyser CG19_WC_8/21/14_NA (SPAdes) (version 2) | ecosystem: Environmental > Aquatic > Deep subsurface > Groundwater | place: USA... | reverse complement strand
TCAGGCGCGATTTCATCCATATTGATTCTGTTGATATAAAGAAGACTCAAGTACACGGGATATCAATGTAGACTGCTTCTTGGCCACATGTCTTTCCAACGGCCAGTCGGTGAGGGTTAAGTCATCAAGTTAGCGCCAAGTGGCACGGTCGCTGCAAGGCCTCACCGAGCGAATTGGAGTCCAGATCAGATTAGATCTCAGAAGAGCACAGGGTCCTTTAGATAGAGCCCACAATTTGCACGCTTTACATGTTTAGTGAACGTAGGTGTAAGTGGTAATAGCATTGTAGACAGATATGTTCTGGGCGTCCTCCCGGGCAGGAACCGCCTGTCTGCTCTAACTTATCATGCCCCTGAACGCCTCGTCATACCGTAACCATCCCAGGGTATCTCGATCAAATCCCGATATTTTGTACGCCGTCACCCTCACCCACCCCATTGTCCAAATCTTACACTCTTGCCTTTCTTAGCAGCATTGCTTTCTTCGCTTGGCCCCGCCTTCCGCTTACGACGGCCTTCCTAAGATCCGCCATTAGCAGCTGCCGTGCCTGCCCCTCCACCTGCGCCCGCGCCAGACCCATTCATCAGTTTCGCTGCTTGCACAGCTCCCACCTTATGAGCCCATCCAGCAGCTGGCTGGTTCTTTCTTACTGTTCGCACTTCGTCCGTAGAGAATCCAGGCACACGAATATTGTACTGTCGTTCAAGAATCACCTGCGCGTCTTTGGCCTCGAGACTTGAAGCGCCTCGAAGCTTAGCCAGTCTGCAGGCCTGAGTGATGACGTCTTCTACGAAGTCGTCGGCAAGAGCCAGGCAGATCTAACCACTTCGTTAGCTACTGCTGTACACCATACAGCATCGTTCGGACATACCTCTTCGGCTTCGGCTGTCAATTGATCCTCCGAGTTTGGCCCCAGGACCTCGCGCACAAGATCTTGCAGTTTCTTCTTCGACAAGAGATGACCGTCCTCGCTCTGCTCCAAAACGTATCCAGGAAACTGTGTCAGAGCCGGCTGTGCAAGCTGACCTGGCAAACCAACATTCGCGCCTCCGTTAAGAGTGGGTCGTGTGGGTGGCATTTGCACTGGGGAAGGGTCGGGAACTTGTAGATTCTTCGGTATAGGTGGAGGATGCGCTTTCATACCATTAATGGAATTGAGAGGCTGCGCGTTGACATTGACGGCTGACTGAGGATGAGCATGAGAGGTCTGCATGCCGGCGCTTGGATGCACAGCACTCTGCGGCCCAGCAGCTGTGTTTGGTCGACTTTGTGAAGGCTGCGACATCATGGCGCTCGATGCGTTGAAGGGAGTCTGCATTTGAGCTTGATCGATAGGTGTCTGTTGCGCTCCAGCTCCAGTAGTGACGCCAGCGCTTTGCGGCGTACCTTGAACTGGCGCACTTCCAGCATTTGCCGCGTTAGCACGAGCAGCCGCTTGAGCAGTGGCGATACTATGCGCCTGCGGTCCTTGTCCTTGTCCTTGCGCGGTTTGTTGCATTTGCACAGGTTGTGGTTGACTTTCACTAGGTTGTGTTTCACTAGCACCAGCAGGCTGAGGCTGGGAGAATCGTTGTTGGGGCCGGTTATTCTTGAATTGTTCCTGTTGCTCCTTGAACTTCTCCATAAAGGTCTGGCTTTCTCGAATGGCCTTGTCGCACTGCTGCAGCTTAGCCTGCAGACCACTGTTCTCTTCTTGTGTAAGTGGGTTTCCTCCCTGAGCTCTGCCTTGGGCCGCTCGCTGCAGTTCGGTCTTTTTCGACTTGGCCATTTGGGCTCGCTGGATGGCTTGTCCGAATCTAGCTTTGGCCTCCTGGAGCCACTGCTCGGCGGGTCGAGTACCCTCGGTCATGGCTGGTGGGTAGAAGAACTGCTGTGCGTTGACCCGTACTTGGACATCGGGGAGAAGTTGGGCAAAGGTAACGGAGCTGTTTGTCGCCTGGCTTTGAGCTTGCGCGTTCATCTGAGGCTGATTCTGATTCTGCGGCTGAGGCTGGGGCTGAGGCTGTTGGGTCTGGTTGGCCTGCGGGTTGGCTTGTTGACCCGCCATCTGTTGTTGTGCGGCTCTTTCCCTCTGCTGTGCTGCTCTTTGCTGGTTGAAGGCCTTCATACCCTGCATGAGAGTGTTGGACAGTTTGGCTAGATCTTGAGATGCTTTGACATAGCCTGGATCGTTCGGATTGGTCGAATTGGCGTGGATGTAGTCCCAGTAAGTCTTGACTCGTTGCTCCGTCTGTGATTTCTGCTGCGGGTTCAAATGAGGTAGTCGCTGCACCTGTTCAGGTCTGATGAGATTCTGAAGTGGTTGATTTGCAGGCCGTGAGCCCGGCTGTGCTTGTGCCTGCGCCTGCGCCTGGCCCTGGCCCTGGACGCCGTCCATAGCAACTACCTTACTTCCAACTGGTCATGCGAGCTCTCCTCTCGGGAATGTGCAGAATGCGTAGTACAGGTCCTTTAAGGCGCCCCCAGACGAGTGAGTTGCCGTAACACAGAGATTGACACGGGACCCCGTTGTCTGTGCTATTCGATCTGCTCGTCCGGATCCAACAGGTACGACAGGTATTCGCGAGGTATGGTACTAGATCTATGACGCTGATGTACAAGACAGTAATACAAGCAGAAGAAGGCACTCGTGGTACAACAGACGAGGAATGGTAGAAGTTCAAATACAGTCGAATCCATGTGGTGTGTGCTCGCTCTTGCTGCCCGCTTCAACGGCAGCTTGCCCTCTTGCGCCAGGCGTTGTCCATCAATTCGTAGCAACTTTGCCGAACCAACGTCGACCTTACCTTACTATCCAACCTGCTTGCACGGTTCGCTTCTCCATATTCATTGTTGTCAGCAGCATGGTGCCATCTACAGGGCAAAGCTGTGCTGCTTTGTATGCGGAACCCTCACCGCACCACTCCCAACTGTTTGGCTAGGACACTCCGTGCTTACCAATACGGCTCAAGGACCAATTGCAAAGACTAGACGGAAGATTCACATGCCTGCCAGTGACCAGAGAGTTTCCATTTTGTTCCCATTGACAAGCCGCCCTTTTTCCTTTACAGAGACTCAGCTTTGGTCTTTGATGAGTGTCATTGCGCTCCACGTCGAGGTGAACACGGCTCGAAACGAGATTCAGACCTCTCTCTTATAGTCTACCACGCCGATGGAGCCTAAAAGGCAGTCTCTCCCCTTTATAAACGTAAGCGAGGATGGCTGGGAGGAGCAGCGTATGAACATAACTGAGTTGTATATGCACCATACCTTAAATGAGGTGATGGGCATCATGAGGGAACGGCATCGGTTCCAAGCAAGGTGAGTGCACCACCTGCGCTAATTGCGACATCCTGATATTGTCTAGCGAGAAACAGTATAAGACAAGGTTCAAGGCATGGAACTTGTCCAAATACTTGAAGGCTGATGAGGCGCAGCAGATAGTGGATGATAGGGAATCTGTCAGTCGTTCCGCTCAATTCGCTCAATCCGCTCAACCCTATCGCTCTGTGCGTGATACAGCATTCAAGCATGTCAACCAGCTCGGTCTCAATCCTACTCCCAGAAGTGATGAGCATCAGTACTTCAATTATTTTCCTGGCGATCGTTCCGGATTTTCAGCCTCATCCCTTGCCCAGCCACCAGATTCGATGCCGAATAGATATGGTTCTACAATCATTTCTGGCCACAGCCAGGTGCTCATGGGAGATGTACACGGCTTCAACCCGCAATATGTACAATTAGGAGATGATGACGTTAGTGCGCAATCACTGCCAACTCTAGAGCGTGATTATTCTCATACCACGGTCTCTGGCTACAGCCGTGTACACTTAGGAGATAACCATTCTAGCGCGCAACCACTGCGGCACCTGGAAAGTTTCAAGGCACAAATTGCTGCACTCCATCCCGTGCTTCCACCATACCTTCTCGAACGCTTAGCTCATAGCCAAGTGCAACGTTACGCTCGCCTCCTCAACGACAGAGTCAATCACACTGCACGCGTTTCAGCTCGAAGCTGCACTTCTGGGCGTTACTGTCATGCTACGGGCGGTGGGGCGGAACTCCTTCCAACTCAAAGCAGTGAACACGATGCTGCTATACAATTTGGAGTTGCGTCAAACCCCGACAGCGACAACGACGATTCATCATATCATGGCGCTGTCACTCCTGCCATGTTTCCTGACGGTGTGCCTCTACCGCCTACGACAAAGCTTCCGGCAAGGTTCGAATGTCCCCTCTGCTTTCAGGTCAAGACTTTTCGGAGACCCTCTGACTGGACCAAGCATGTGGACGAAGACCTGCAACCTTATGTATGCACATTCGCTACCTGCACTGAGCCCAAGACCTTTAAGCGAAGTGCCGACTGGGTACGTCATGAGAACGAGCGACATCGTCGCTTAGAATGGTGGAAATGCAATCATGCCGAGTGTGGTCACATATGCTATAGGAAGGATGATTTCATCCAGCATCTCGTGCGCGAGCACAAACTCAGAGAGCCGAAGTTACGGCGCCGCCTGCATGCCGAAGACATACCCAAGAGTGCTGCGCAGAAATTGGATGCCAGTGAACAAGAATTTTGGGATCGCGTTGATTCTTGCTATCACCGGAGCAAAGCTACATTAACAGAAGAGCCGTGTAGGTTTTGTGGCTCCGTTGCCTCGTCGTGGAAAAAGCTCGGCGTCCACGTTTTTAAGCACATGCGCCAGATCGCTATGCCCCTGCTCGAACTTGTGCTTGAACGGGATGTTACGGACACAATCACCCAACTTAAAGCACATTCGGGAGGTGGCTCGTTACTCCTCCAGCAGCGGTCCCTTCCTCCATCACGCTGGGTGATCCAGGATGTGTCGAATGCGCCAACAGGATCCGGCTTTCACACAGACTCTGGCTACGTGTCCCTCGGTCATCACCTACATCAGCAGGGTTCCGACATCAATGACCCTCAGAAAGTGGGAATGCCGAAAGCAGTGCAGGATGCGTCGACGTGGGACACCAAAACCATGTATTCCGATGCAGTTAGTGTGGAGACTTCGCGGAAAGACAGCTTCATCGAAAGGTTTGCCGAATTGCTCTTCAAAGACCTGGGGGGATCTCAGCTGGAACCAGAGAAAGTGGTCAAGCTCTGTGATGGCATGACAGAGTTGCTGTCTGATTTCGCGGTCAGACTGGGTCAGGGGACCCCCTCGGATGAGCTAGGCAGAGCTATGGTGTTTATCCACAAACACAGAAGGTAAGTCAGACAGACTCTTCTTCAATCGTCGTGCACAGCGTAGTGTTCTATTTCGTGTCATCGATTCAAATCTGTCTAATACTTTCATGGTACCTAGTTTAGTAAGCACAGTCTTCGAGCAGCTGATAGCTCGGCCCCCAGACGAGATTGTCGATGATGACTGTGCGTCAATTGACAAAATGCCCCTCGAGGACTTGATGGACATGTGGCACGGGAAAGAGGACGAAGTTCAGACATCGAGACAGTCTACCCCTGGGATTGTCGACTTGCCAACTGAAGAACTATCTGATACCTTGCCAGAACTTGGGACCTATGAAACCTCGATAGCAAGCTCATGGGCCTATGACTGGCTGCGTGCCACTCTCCGCAACAGGCTGATCCTCATGACCCCAGCTCAGGACATTGGCAAGCATGTTCGGGCCGTTGTGCTGGGGGCACTTCCCAAGCCAGCTTCGATTCGACGAACAGCGCCTCCACCTTTCGTGAATGCTGTGTTCGAGCTGGTAATCAGTCTAGATCCGACAGTTTTCATGGACAGGTCGACGTGTCCAGAGTCGTTTTTGACTGTGACTGGGTCGGCGGATGAAGCGCAAGCATTGACATTTGGCGAGTATGTACAACAAACCTGGCCAATCACCGGCTCTTTTGTGACAGATCTCATACGGAACATCCTGGAGCTGGAGCCTGGGGAAAGCTGCTCCGTCTCAACACGCACAGACGGTACAAGAATAGCAGCGGTGCAGTATTGCGCCAAAACCAAGATCTTCATGTCTGCAACAAGAGATGTCATTGCAGAGACAGCTGAACAGCTCTGCTGGATGTGTGCAACACTTACGCCTTCGCCTGTTGAGGGTGGCATCGTCACTTGTAAGCCTCGTATCTGTTTTGCTGGACAAGAACATGCCGAGGCTGACGATTCGATGGCGCCCGAAGATTCTGCCATCAAGGGATCGCTTGGTACATCTTGCCGGCGGTGTCGGATCACGAAGACATATTGCGATGGTGTCTATCCAAGGTGTCATGTATGCCTCCTTCACGGCACTGATTGCGAGTACTCCGACAATATGGCAGGGAAATGGCTTCAAGTATTCGACAATAAAGGGCCATACCAATTCCAGATCTACCTCGACCACGATCTCATCCCGAAGGGGAAACTAGTTGGCACCTGTTGGCACGATATGTTCAAGCATTGTGTGATCGTCCATGGCTTTCCAATTCGACAGAGGCCGAAGCGCTCTCTTGGGGTTGAAATGTCCTTAAACGTGATAGCCGAACTGGTTGGGTCCAAGTACGTGCATGACTTTGCCGGTCGCGCATTCCTCAAACGGTTTTCAATGATGGCTACTCCCGTGGATCAGCTCGATGATGTGCTCGTTTGGCACTTGTGCCAAACCCAAGCAGGGAAGCGTATATCATACCTTGATCATGGTCTAGCCGAGACTTGCGCAATTGCTGCTAACGATGTTCATCTCGAGCATGTCAGAGAATTCAGGCATATAATTGGTTGGTGCTCCAGCATAAAGTATGGCTACGGGGTTGCGCACGGCAAACATGCCGTTGGCCGATCCATATTGCCCGAGGTAGCAGCTAATAGCGCCCTCTATGGCTGCACTTTGTCAAGCAGACCCGTTCCTGTTGGGCCCGAACACAGGTTTACGCCAAACCACCGGCCTATTGTATCGTCTGGCACAAACTATATTGAGATGTTCAACTCTCTTGAGCGTCGATCTATCCTCTTTTGGGACACACAAGATCAACGGGGATGGCTCAGCAACGGCTTACGAGCCTTGTTGCACCTGCTACGTCAGTCGTTGAAGATCGATGAAGATGGAGACGCAGGTGATCTTTTCGTGTTGAAGCAAGAAGACCTCGAAGAGCCGAAACAAGCGTATGAGGGGAATGCTGCACGGAAATTCCTCTGCAATTCCAGGAACCTGTCAACCAGAATCGCTATCGCCAATATCGGTCATGGCTCACAGGAGTACGAGGTCCTTGGAGACCGAGTGCGGCAACTCTATGATACGATGGAGAAATGTTTGGACTATCAAATGAAACCGATGAACTGGGGCTATGTACCCAGAAGCCAACTGGAGGGCTGGGATTTCGACTCCATCGTGCGGAGAGAAAACGGTATTGGGCCGTCAACATTAACATTGCCTTCGATGGGGAAAGGCTGGGTGGACCTTGTGCGAGCAATAGGAGCAACAACATTCTTCGGTGAAGGATTTGGCGAGCTACTCAGTCCGGGAACTGACGCATGTCCCAAGTTGCCCCATGGTAGATTCTATATGGCGGCCGCCGTTGCTGATATCACAAAACTTATGACTATGAACAGGTGCCATCCAAGAGGCATACCCAGGATGATCAGTCAACGCCCACCAATCCTGTGGCACAGTCCATCTGGCTCGCTGACGCCCTGTGGATGTGTCGGGCACAAAGACTCGAAAGGAACTGACCTTACAATCCAGGTCTTGTGGCCCAAATCACATGCAATGCTCTTGCCTGAGCCAACTGAGCAGCTCGACCTTCAGAAGCATGCAAATGGTGCTGTTATCTTTGGCCACAATGATACTGTGCAACATTATCTGCCGGATTTCGGTCCACCAGTACCTGGAAAGCCACCCGACCCGATCCGGGAACTCGAGTCGTACGATGACAGTGGCATAGGATCTTCATTAGAGTCGCAAGCCGATGGATCAGCAGGCCCCGTGACATTTTCAATCCATGGTTCTGCAATGGCCGAGTCCAGCAGCAGGGGCAATCAGAGCCAAGCATATGGAGACAGCAACATCACTGGTGGTTATAATGTTCTCGGGAATGTTGCTGGCAATATCTCAGTCAATCAGTACTATTCAATGGCTCTGAATCAAGGACTCGGAGAAGGTCTGCGGAGATCAATCACACAACCATCTCATCTGACAACGTGGGGGCCAGTGAACGCACGCGCGGCGTTAGGTCCACGCACGCAGTCCGACAGCATGGTTGGTACTTTCGCTACAGCACAGCATTTCCAGGAATGCAGTATCGACGCTAGTGCTACCGATAGTTCTACCGAAGACATCCAGGTAGCAGAAGAGAGGCAGGAAGGAGAGGAAGAAATTAGGGTTCTGGGGCTCGAGGAATACTGTGGTATCTTGCGGTTCTGATGGCTTTTTCCACAAAGGGCGGCAGTATGTCATCCTCGTTCACCAACGCAGAGGGCCGCAGTCGTCTCAAGTAACCACGACTCATAGCCAAGCGTCCACAAGCATTAGGGCGAAGCTTGAGGCTTCTGCTAAGCGCCTGCGATCGCTATACCCTACGTGGTGCGACATCCCCGATTGCGCGATGCCTAAAGGGTGAATTGGACAGATTTCCATTGTGCTGGTCAGATCGATTGTCAAGGCGTGTGCCAAAGATAGCAGTCGTGTATCTATGTAAACCAATAATGATCTTTGAGCATCCGCCGAGTGTGTGGCCATAGGGGTGACTGACAGTACGATATGTTCTTCTAGCTTTGGGTCATGCCAGAGCTAGTCTTCGCACTCGGAAGGTAAGCCATGATATAGCACAAATTACTCTCTGGACTACCAAACCTTAAATGCACTACTGAAGATATGTTCAACACGGTGACCAAGTTCCGGAACGGCTTGTCAGCGACCAGTCAATGGACAGACGACGTAAGCCAGAGCCTCTTCTACTGGATGAACGGGACTACCGACTACCTGCCCACGACAATGTTCGAAAACATCGCCGCGAGCATGAGTCTGAACGTCCGACCTACCTCCAACCTGTCAAGTGATGGGTTAGCGTACTCCCAGCAGGGCATTGTCGCTGTGAACTGGCTTTGGATGATCCTTCCTCTTGCACTCCTTGCCCTTGTAGGTATCTATCTTGTTAGCATTGTGGTAGTCACCCGGCGGATGAGGCTTGAGCCATGGAAGACGAGTAGTCTGGCTGTGCTCATGCATGGGCTGGCCGATGACGAGAGCAGGAGTCTGGTGGCGGGTGCAGAAGCGTTGGATCAGATGGAGAGGGTGGCAAAGAGCTTGAGGCTGAAAGTTGTTCAGGGGAAGCCATGAGTGACGGTAGCAGTGGCAGTAGCAGTTTATGGAACACGAGCTTGGTGGCAAGATAGAGCCAGAATTGCGACTTCGAACTCTGGTTGCGGACGTGACGCGCTACTGTATAGGCTGACTGGAAGCCATTGTTCAGGGACACAGCCTGCTCAGGAGCTGCCTCTGCCAGATGTTCTCCAGCGTTCGTGTCACTAATTGATTCTTTGCGCTCCTGCACAACCGGGAGCATGCCCGAGCGCATCACACCCGAGACTTCGATTGACCCCCGTGAAAACATGTCCAACTGGCTGTCTGTCGACCACTAAATAGCCTCCACAACATCTAGACATACCTCCGTGACTGCAAACTCAAGGCAACCACGCCAGACAGTGATAATGTTGCGCCGGCACTCCCTGCATCAGTGGGATTCCATTCATGAAGCAGAAGCACCGGAGCCAAGGCGGTCAGCAGTGGACGGACGATGATGTTCACTTCAAATCAGACGCAGCATATTACCCGAAACTCCAGACCAAGACTTCGCGTAGTCTTCGAGCACCGGAAAGTTTGAGACCACCGCTCTGTAGCACCACACCAGAAAAAGACCGACAACGGGACGGAAACGAACAATTACGGTGGGGGACTTTACGATTGATTGGTTGGTCTATGGTCGTTATCCTGTTGATGTATTGACACTTCCAAATTATCCATCACCTCCCTAGTTCCGCGGTTGCGGCCAGTAATCCATCACTGTCTCCGACCCGGTCAAAGTGAAGTTATACGTCGCTTGCGTAGGCACGTCAACCAACAGACTATAGTCACCCGGGTACAGCACCTGGTTCCCCATCTCGTCGTAGCGCGCCAGACTGCCTAGCGTGAGATTCAGGTTCGCGGTCTGCGACTGGCCGGCCGTGACGTTGAATAGGCGTTGGTAGGCCACGAGCTGTTTGAGGGGGTAGGGCTGGGGCCCATGTTCGCCGGCGATGAAGAGGAGGGTGACGTAGTCGGAGGGGGCGGTTCCGGTGTTTGAGACGCTGACTTGGATGGGGGTGTCGAAGGGGCACAGGTCGAGGTAGGGGTGGGTTGCGTTGTCGCAGGAGGAGATGAGCGAGGAGATGTCGTATGACTGTTGCATCGAGCCGTTGGTGTTGGTGTTGCTGTTGCTGGAAGCGGCGAAGTTGGCTGTGAAGTTTGTGTAGTGCATGCCGTAGCCGAAGGGGATTGTGGCGTTGTCGTACCACTTGTACGTGCGTCCTGGGTTCCCGGTCGTGTCGTTAGGTCGGAGATTCATGTCGGTCATTGGGACTTCGTAGACGTAGTTGCCGGGGTACTGGGTCACGGGGAGTCGACCAGCTGGGGCTGTCGTGCCGGTGAGGATGTTCATCAGTGCTGTACCACCATCTTGGCCAGGGTAGCCGGCCCATAGAATGGCTGATATGTTGGGGTTGGCGAGGAATGGGGCGTTGTCAAGTTGGTCGCCCATGTTAAGTACGATTGTCGGCTTGCCGATGCTAGCGAGCCAGGAGACAAGATCGATCTTCGAGCCCGTCCAGTCGATCCGTTCTCTGTCGTTTGACTCTGCGGGAGCTGAACCATCAGCGAAGATAACGATATCTGCTTGTTGCGCTGCACCGTATGCTTCGTCCCAGCCGTCAGTTGTGGGATCACCACCAGTGCCACCATAGATCGCGTTGATTCCCGCTGTGCGCTGGGCCGCTTGTAGTGGGGAGACGAGATAGGGTGCCACACCGGCGTAGTTTCCTTGCATTTGCGTTGTGGCGTTGGCCCATCCGCCAATGAAGGCTATCGTGGTATTCTGTCCGGACGCCATCTGGAGTGGCAAAGTGCCGTCGTTCTTGAGAAGCACAATGCCTTCCTCTGCTGACTTCAAGGCAAGAGCACCGGCTGCTGGTGTTGCGACGTCAGAGAAGCCCAGTGAGCGGTAAGGTGTTGCCGATGCTGGATCAAAGTAGCCGAGACGGATGAGGGCGGAGTAAAGTTTCATCACTGCTCGGTCGATCTGGCTCTGGTTGAAGAGTCCTTGGGAGAATGCAGCCGGCAGGTGAGATGGGTAGTAAGTCCCGCAATTCAGCTCTGTGCCCGCGTTCAAGCCGTCCGCCACTATTTGCTCACGGGTGTCGGCGTAATGCTGATAGCCATAGGCGCTTTCGAAAGAATCGCAATCTGTCGTAACGTAGTTCTCTGGTGCCGTCCAGTTCCAGTGATCGCGGAGGACATCTTGCAAGATATATGGATCAAGACATGTTGGCACCCCATTAAGTGCGTTGTACGAGCACATGATCGAGACAACACCAGCGTCTCGAGCACAGGTCTGGAAAGGCTGCATATAGTACTCGCTCAGATCCTGCGTCGTCACCTGTGCGTCGAACTCATATCTGAGCACACCATGCCATGACTCTTCGTCATAGGCTACAAAGTGCTTGCATGTTGCAACAACCTTTAAGATATCAGGATTCCTACCACCTTGAAGGCCGTCAATGAGAGCTGCGACGTATGATTTGAGATGGTGTGGATCCTCGCCGGGTGTTTCCTGGCCGCGTCCCCATCGTGGGTCCTTGTAAGGGTTGATGTTCGGCGTCCAGTAGTCAAGGCTAGATCTGTTGGCATTGTTGAATGCTCGAGCTTCGGTACTTATGACAGTAGCAACAGCATTGATGAGTGCATCGTCAAAAGCAGCTCCCATTAAGATTGGCTGCGGGAATGAGGTAGCGTAGGAGTAATTTCCTTCCTCCGCAAAGTTGACACCGGGCGACTCAGCGACGCCATGGAGAGCCTCGTCTGCCAGAGGATTAGTAAGAGCGGCAGCTGCATCAGAGTAGATACTACTTACTCCACCAGATATAGCTTGGCAATCCCAGTCGAGGCACACCAGGCGAAGTACTACCGGTCAGGTTGAACTTTTCCTCGTTCGTCAAAGCTGCAACAAGTGCTTCTGCTCGTGCCGTGACACTGGCGGTGGTGTCACAGACTGTATTGTTGGATAGTGGCCCATTTTGACAGTCAGGAAAAAGAGCTGCTGAAGCTGCTCCTGCGAGGAGCACTTGTGCTGTTATGGAAGCTCGGACCATGGTGGGCAGGTGGGCAGGTGGGCAGGAAGCAGGTAAGAACAGGAGAGAGCTTCACGATTGGCAGAGCTATATCATGACTGCTGAAGAAGTCCATCTTATGTACTTCTGTTTCCGTCACTTTGTAAGCTTCTTCAGCAGTGATCGGTGATCACACCCGTCCTTTGAAGGTTCTGTTCTGCTTGCCATCTGCCGATTCTGATGCTTGTCCCCGGAAAACTGTGCTTGAGGCTCATCAAGAGCTGCAACATGACACAATGACGGTCCCTCAGGTACACAGGAAGGGCGGATTGAGCTAAGCTGGCGGACTAACTCTGGGGATGTGGGGCCTCCTTTTAGGCTGAATTCAACGCGTGCGGAGACGACGGCGATCATCGCGGCAAGCGGAGGAGTTGGGCGAAGCCACAAACGAGGAATGATTTTGTCTTTGTAATACTCGATTAGGTAGGACAGAGTCAAACTACCGGACATGGTACATATCGTAGTCATGGATGGTGACGAACGCACCTTAACCGCACCGAAACATGCTTGGCCCGACAGCCGTCCATCTAATTGTGCCGCACGTGCATGTTGTCTTTGACCTGCCTTGTTGAGCAGCTTCTTTCTAGCAGTACCCGGTGACTTCAGGACGGCCCACGTGGAACCAACTTTCGAGAGCTCCCTGGCCTGCCTGCCCGCGTACTCGCCACGGAAAGTTATGCCGAACGCGAGGACCGGGTTTGTCCATACTGCCGTCCAAGGCATGCTTTGTGGGAGAGTTGAGTGCTGAATAGATTGTTGGGCATAGCAATGCATGAGATGCGAGTTGCCGCATTTCTGATCTGGCTAGAATCACGAATGGGACCATTGCGGCTTCTGTTTCTCAGCAAAGGCCTTCATGCCAATCTTCTGATCCTGGCTGCCAAACAGAGCATGAAAGATGCGCCTTTCGTACTCAACGCCTTCTCGAATACCCAGATCTTGGCTCTTGTTGACCACCTCTTTCGCAGCAGTTACGGCGACTCGCGAGTAGCTGGCAATTTTAGCAGCGGTCGTCAAAGCCAGGTCGACAACCTCTTTGTTGCCGCCCTCGACAGCTTTGGCGACAAGACCATCTTTCTCAGCTTGTTCACCACTGTAGTTGTTGCCGGTCAAGATCATTTCCATGGCTTTGCTCTTCCCAATAGCTTTGGTCAGCCTTTGCGAGCCACCGGCGCCTGGAATGGTTCCCAGCTTGATCTCGGGTTGACCGAAGTTGGCAGTCTTGGTTGCATAGAGGATATCGCACATCATGGCAAGCTCACAGCCTCCTCCTAGAGCATGACCAGACACGGCCGCGATGACTGGTGTCCGCAGGCTGGTAATATTCGACCAGGGTTGAATGAAATTGTTGGAGAATGCATCGGCAAAGGTCAGAGGTTGCATCTCTTTAATGTCAGCACCGGCGGCGAAAGCCTTGTCACTGCCTGTGAGCACGATGGCGCCAACGTCTGGGTCTTCCTCGCACTTCTTCAACGCATCGTTGAGCTCGACGAAAAGCGCAGTCGACAGAGCGTTGAGAGCTTTAGGCCTGTTCAGTCTGATCAGAGCGACGCCTGGTTTCTGGCTGTCCTCGACTAATATGTTCTCGTATGAGCTCTGTGTAGATGTAGATTGGTATCGCACGATTCGAGGTAAATTAGGTTGGGCGAAAGCTCGATACGAGCGACTTAGGGGCCGCGATGCTAGCCGGAGTGTGTTCATGATGTGTATAGTGCCGTATTAGTTTCAACAGGGGGTGCAGTCAAGGTAATGTCGAGGAAGTATTCCCTTTTCGAACTTGCAGCTTGACAGTAAGCACATGGATTGCTCCGTGTTCAGCCTCGGCTTTCCGGACAAGCAGTTCCGAAAGCCTGTCTGCCTCAGGCCGTCAACTCTGCTATCACGTGGTATGTATAGCAGCCTGGTGGCCTGGAACCCCTTAGTTCCTGCAAGCGATTTTAGCGTGGCCTGTCGACCCCAATGGCATTTGGTTGATTGCGATGAAAAGACTCGAGGAAATGGTGGCTTCACCACATCTTTCCACCTTTCCACCAACGAACCACTCATCGCATCGCTCAACCAACACCTGCATCGCTTCGCCTCGACATCCGATATCCAACTAGCGTCCTTTGGCGCACTGCATTCACCAACTCCAAAGGCAACCATTTTCTTCTTCGCAAGACTTCCACTTCGCCATTTGAATGCGCAGACCTTCTCAACCTTCGATTAGAACTAATCTGCCTCTCGCCATGGATGCTCCTGAGCCAGAAACCACTCCTTTCGATGCAATCTCGGTGCAGTCAAACAAAGTCTTCAGGGTACGACCAGCAAATCCGTTTTACTACCGCCTTCTGACAATTTTTCGCAGATATATCAATCCTACCTAGACAAAGCGACACCTTACGTAACCTACAGATGGATTGGCACAGTCACCCTCCTATGCCTCTTCTTCCTCCGAATAGTTCTAGCCCAAGGCTGGTATATTGTCGCATACTGCCTAGGAATCTACCTACTCAATCTATTCCTCGCATTCCTACAGCCGAAATTCGATCCTAGCCTGACACAGGACGAGAACCTGGAAGATGGAGAGTCAAGTTTGCCTACAAAACAAGATCAAGAGTTCAGGCCATTCATCAGAAGGTTGCCCGAGTTCAAGTTCTGGCATGCTGCTACGAGGGCGGTGGTGATTAGCTTTGTGTGCAGTTGGTTCACTGTATTCGACCTGCCGGTTTTCTGGCCGGTCTTGGTCATGTATTGGATCATACTGTTTGCGCTGACGAGTAAGTACAGCTGTTGAGAGGAGAATGAAGAGACTACTGACACTTCTACAGTGCGACGACAAATTCAGCATATGATCAAATACCGATACATCCCATTCTCTGTCGGCAAGGCGAAATACGGTGCCAAGTGAGGTCGCGGAATTGCGATCAGATGTTTGGAGAGTATGCTGTATTCATAGAAGATCTGACAGCAGATGCATGTCACTGTATCAAGACCGGTGCATTAATGCAAAAATTTACCGAAAATTACCTTTTCTGCCTTTGAGGAGAGTGAGTGGTGGCTGAGGCAAACCACGAATAGGGTCAGCTATCGCGCAGTGACAGACTCGAGCCACTGTAAATTCGCAGCGACGACCGCGCAGATGTACAACAACAACGGAAGGAGATAACAAGGAGGTGGCTTGCTATCCGATTGCAAACTCACAAGCAGCGGAGTACAGGAACGATGACTTGCGTCCACAACCACGCCGACTGCATAACATGCGCGTCAAATCCTCGTCGAGTCAACCGGCGGATTACGCGGGGCGTATTTCAAGATTCGGTACAGGGTATGTACTTGGAATCAGACAGTGCAGGATTAGCAAGACTGGAGGCAGTTGAGCAGCTCCAGTCATCCCAACTCGGACCCGCTGTTCGAAAGCATCCCCTTCACCCGCAACACATCTCCCACCTCAGTAAGATCAGTTCTACGCTCGATCGCCATCTTCCCTCGCAAACACAGTAGCCGCGCGCACACTAATCGATCCGTGACCTCCTCCTAGAAGCACTCTAGCCTCCTCTGGCTGGGGTCTCTCCACGTCTACTCCGTGCCTCCCGCCTCTGAGCCTCTCCGCACTCATCACCCACCTAACTTACCATATCATCCCACCACGTGTTCTTCGTACTGCTACTTCCACTCACTTCTAAAAGCCGGACCAAGTGCAGTGCAGTGTCAGGCCACCTACTGTATATAACCTAACCTCGAGGCCTATCCAAATCCCTACGGTAGATACCTAAAGTAATAGTTGGATGTAACGCAATATCCTCACGTTACTGTAGACATGAGGAAAGCGAAGCACTTTGGAATCAAGGCTCCGGCTCCGTTCCACTGATGCACGAAAGTCTACTGCCATTACTTGCAAATTATAACCGAATCAATCATATGTCAATGTCGATGTTCATGCTAATATGAGATTGATTGATGTCAATGTTGAAGCAGA
>Ga0210040_10005391_pt1 | contig 16308 bp, 17 predicted proteins | sample CryGeyCG12114_NA_FD_185462 | JGI IMG/M metagenome (GOLD analysis project Ga0210040, IMG submission 185462) | Groundwater microbial communities from aquifer - Crystal Geyser CG19_WC_8/21/14_NA (SPAdes) (version 2) | ecosystem: Environmental > Aquatic > Deep subsurface > Groundwater | place: USA... | reverse complement strand
GGCGCTGAACTTCCGCGCTGCCTGACTCCGCTTCCTTACCAGCCGGTCGGGGCTGAGTCCCCTAGGACGGAGATCAGGACGCGCTGAGAAGCTCGTTATGGCCAGTCCCACCGCCCTGCAATTCATGGACGATCCGGGCGAGTTCGAAGAACTGGAACACGGTCTCGAAGGCAAGGCCGATCTGGTCTCCGCGCCTCCAGCACACCTTGGCTGGCAATTCGAGCGGCAGGCCGTCTGCATTGAGCCGGACCGACTGGCGGATCGCGAAAGGATGCGTGCAGGCCATCTTGGCGCCCTGCTGCGAGATGTCGAGCATGGTGCAGGCGACTTGCGTGTCGCCCGCGTTGATCACGCTGGGCACGCTTAGCCGCACGCGCACAGGGCGCTTCTCGAAACGACCGCGCACTTCCAGGATCCGCGCCATCTCCGCCTTGCGCAGGAAGCGGAGCCCCGCCTTGTCGCCCTTGCGCCAGACGATTTCGGCCTCGAGCTGGTCCTCGTTCTGCAGCTCGAGCGTAACCGTCGGGGCATCGGGCAGTGGATGGAAGAAGCGGACCTTCGCGCCGGTTTCGGACGCATCGCACAGGATGCACAGGTATTCCGCGCCCAGGATGATGAGCTTGGCCGACCTGATGAGCAGCGTGTGGCGAACCGCATCACGCCGGTCGCCCGCCGAGCTCTCCGTCGAAGAACGCACCTCGCTCAAGCCCGCATTATTATTGTCGAGCATCTCGCCACCTCCCCGCAAAAGCCCAACCACTGCCAAGAACGCCCTTCCGCAATCGTGCCTGCCTTCGATAGAGCCGGACGCCTTGCGAAATTACTAACGAGGGTCGCACGGGGAGACACGCGCAGGGGAATTGGCCGCCCACCTGCCAGCGCGAGGAGGTCGGAACGGGCAACAAGTAGCGCGAAGCGCGGTAGCGCCGAAAAAGGTGGTGCGGGCGGCGGGACTCGAACCCGCACGATCGAAGATCAGGGGATTTTAAGTCCCCGGCGTCTACCATTCCGCCACGCCCGCATCGACACAACCCTGCCTAGCCGCGCGCTCGCAGGCTTTCCAGAGCACGCCGCGCGCGTCTACCCAGCACCGGCCAGCAACCGGCCAGCGGTTCGCCGGGCCTTCGCCTCCCGGCAAACCCCCTTCGCAGCGTGCCAAGCGCATTGCTCTGCTGACCGGGTAGCGTACGAGCAACGGAAATGCTCGGCGCGAGGGAATGAACCCAGAGGAATTCGACCATATCGTCGTGGGGGGCGGCTCGGCCGGGGCGGCGCTGGCGGCGCGGCTGGGCGAGGCCTCGGATCGCACGACGTGCGTGCTGGAGGCGGGCGGCCACGACAGCCATCCCTTCATCCACATTCCCAGCTTCGTCGCCGCGGCGATCGGGCGCAAGGCGACCAACTGGGGCTTTGCCACCGTGCCGCAGCCCGGCATGGCGGGGCGCGCGATCCCGGTGCCGCGCGGGCGGGTGCTCGGCGGCTCGGGCGCGATCAACGGCATGGTCTATTTCCGCGGCCACCCGATGGACTACGACGACTGGGCGGATATGGGTGCCTCGGGCTGGTCCTATGCCGAGGTGCTGCCCTATTTCACCCGCACCGAGAACAACGAGAATTATCCGCCCAGCGTGTTCCACGGCTCGGGCGGACCGGTGAACGTGAAGCTGGTGGAAAATCCCAACCGCCTCAATCACGCCTTCATGGACGGGCTGGCCTCACTCCAGTTTCCGCACTGCCCGGACTTCAACGGGCCGAACCCCGAGGGCTACGGCTTCCGGCAGGGCCTGATCCGCGACGGCCGGCGCGAAACCACGGCAAAGTCCATGCTGCGCCCCGCAATGGCGCGCGGCAACGTGCATCTTCAGACCGATGCGCACGTCGCCCGCCTGCTGATCGAGAACAAGCGCGCCGTCGGCGTCGAATTGCTGAACGGCCGCGTCATTCGCGCGCGTCGTGAGGTCATTCTGAGTGCGGGCGCGGTGCAAAGCCCGCAGATCCTGCTGCTCTCGGGCATCGGACCCGGCGCGCATCTGCGCGAAGTGGGCGTGGAGGTGCGGCATGAGCTTGCAGGCGTGGGCGGGAATTATCACGATCACGTCGCCGCGCCGATGCATGTCGAGACGGACGACACGACGAGCTACGGCCTGTCGCTCAGGGCCCTGCCGCGTGACATCGTGCATTTCTTGCAGTATCTGGCGACGCGCAAGGGGCCGCTGGCCGGCAATGTGTTCGAAAGCGTGGCCTTCCTGCGCACCGACCCTTCTCTCGATCGGCCGGACGTGCAATTCGTGTTCCAGCCGGCCAAGCGGCTGATCACCAAGCTGCCCTTTCCGGTGGGTCACGGCTACGCGATCAGCCCGGTGGCGCTATATCCCCAAAGCCGCGGCACGCTGCGCCTCGCTTCGCCCGATCCTTCCGCCGCGCCGCTGATCGACCCACGCCTGCTGAGCGAGCCGGGCGACATAAAGCCGCTGATCCGCGCCCTGAGGATCGCGCGCGAGGCCTTCGCCAGCCGCGCCTTCGCGCGCTTCGATGGGACCGAGATCGCACCCGGGCCGGGGGTGGAGAGCGACGCGCAGTTCGACGCCTATATCCGCGATACGGGCTATACGGTCCACCACCCGGTCGGCACCTGCAAGATGGGCACTGACGACATGGCGGTGGTCGACCCCGAGTTGCGCGTGCGCGGGATCGAGGGGCTGCGCGTGGCCGATGCCTCCGTCATGCCCAAGCTGATCGGCGGCAACACCAATGCGCCCAGCGTGATGATCGGCGAGCGCTGTGCCGATTTCGTGCTCGGCAAGAAAGCGCTGCCCGCCGCCGACCTGCCGCCCGAAAGCGTGGCGCGATACAAGCCGAAGGACCGCAAAGCGGCCTGAAAGAGAGGCGAAGAGGAGCCGATGGCCAAAGAGCACATGCGCACGTTCGAGGTTGGCGATGTCCGGGTGACCCGCATCGTCGAGATCTGGAACTTCACCGACAACATCAACATGACCATGCCCGAAGCGACGCCCGAGGAGGTGATCGCGATGGAATGGCTGCATCCGCACTACGCCACGCCCGAGGGCGAGCAGCGGATGAATTTCCAGGGCTTCGTGGTCCAGGCGCCGGGCCGCAACATTGTGGTCGATTCGTGCATCGGCGCGGGGCGCGACCGCGAGTTCGACGTGTTCTGCGACCTGCCCGAGGGGTTCCTCCAGGACCTGGAGGGCCTGGGCCTCTCGCGCGAGGAGATCGACACGGTGATGTGCACGCACCTGCACTTCGACCACGTCGGCTGGAACACCTACAAGGACGCCGAGAGCGGCGAATATCGCGCCACCTTCCCCAACGCCAAGTACCTGTTCGGACAGACCGAATACGACGCCTGGCAGGTGATCCGCCATGACGGGCACCATCACCCCGGCCACATGATCGAGTGCGTCGACCCGATCGTGGAGGCGGGCATGGCGACCTTCATCGAGCCCGGCCATGAGATCGCGTCCGGCGACACCTGGCGCATCTGGAGCGAGCCCAGCCACGGCCACACGCCGGGCCATGTCCATGTCTGCATCTCGTCGAATGGCGAGCAGGCGGTGATCACCGGCGACCTGATGCATCACCCGATGCAATGCGCCATGCCGGGCCGCATCGCCACGTTCGACATGGACAAAGACGCGGGCCGCGAATCGCGCCTGACCTTCGTCGACAAGTACAAGGACTCGCAAACGCTGGTGATCGGCACGCACTTCTTCGATCCGACCGCCGGGCACATGGTGACGGGCGAGGACGGCAACGTCTGGTTCCGCGGGCTGGGGCTCTGACATGGCGACCATAGCGACACGGCCGATACCCGAGTACCAGCTCGACATCTTCACGCCCGAAGCGGTGCGCAATGCGCGCGAAGTGGACGACGAATTGCGCGAATTCGCGCCTGTCGTGCGGCTTGCCGATGGAACCGTGATGCTGGGGCGGCACGAGCATGTCGCCGCCGGCCTGCTCGACTGGAAGAGCTTCTCCTCCACCGGCCGCCCGTGGCACGACCCCAATTCGCCGCGCCCGGAAATCCTGCTGACCGACGATCCGCCGCGCCACACGCAGGTGCGCAAGGTGATCCAAGACGCGCTGAGCCCCCGTGCCCTTGAGCGGGTCAAGGCGATCTTCGAGCGCCGCGCGGACGAGCTGCTCGCCCGCCTGCGCCAGCGCGGGGACGAACCGGTCGATGCGGTGGGCGAGGTGACGCAGGCTTATGTCTTCTCGGTGCTGCCCGAGATCCTGGGACTGCCCGAGGAAGGCCGCGAGCACATGCACGGCTTTTCCGAGATGGTCTGGGCCACGATGGGCCCGCCGGGCGAATTGTTCGACCAGGCGATGGCCAACGACTTTTCCGCCGTGGTCGAGTGGCTCGAGACCAAGTGCGATCGCGAGGCGCTGGACCCGGACGGGATCGGCATGGACCTGTACCGCGCGGCCGACGAGGGCAAGGTGACGCTGGCAGAGGCCAAGCTGCTGCTGCAGACGGTGCTGAGCGCCGGCGCGGACACCACCTTCATCACCATGGCCAATGCGTTGAGGGCCTGGGCGCTCTATCCGGACCAGTACGCCGCGTTGCGGGCCGATCCGAAGAAGCTGCGCAACGCCTTCGACGAATCGCTGCGCTGGGATTCGCCCAGCCGCATGGCGGGCCGCATCACCACGCGCGATGTGGAGGTGGAGGATTACGTCATCCCGGCGGGCACGCAGTGCGGGCTGATGTTCGCAGCCGCGAATCGCGACCCGCGCTTCTGGGAGGCGCCGCTTGAGTATCGCCTCGGCCGCGACACCAAGCACTCGCTGGGGTGGGGCTACGGCGTGCATGGCTGCGTGGGTCGCACGCTGGCGCAGATGGAGGCGACCGCGCTTCTTGGCGCGATCGTGCGCGACGTGGAGCGGGTCGAGATCGCAGGCGAGTACGAGCCCTGGATGACCACCGTCGGCCACGGCCCGATCCGCCAGCCGGTGCGACTGCACTTTTCCTGAAGTGGCGAGCAGAGCGCCCGTCACGCGGATCGACGCGATCCGCTACGCGCGGCACGAGCGCAATGCGCAGGCGAACTTCACCGGCCCGGTGGACGATCATGACCTGCCCATGCCGCTCGACTATTTCGTCTGGGCGATCCACCGCGAGGGCCATCCGCCGCTGATCGTCGACACCGGCTTCGGCGAGGCCGCCGCGCTCGCCCGCGGGCGTGAGATCACCCGCCCCATCGGGGAAGGGCTGATTGCGGCGGGCATCGATCACCTCGGCATCGAGGACGTGATCCTCACGCACCTGCACTATGATCACGCAGGCGGAATGAGCCATTTCCCCAACGCCCGCTTCCACGTGCAGGACGCCGAACTGGCCTTCGCCACCAGCCGGCATGTCTGCGAGAGCGAGACGCGCGCTCCTTTCGACGGCGAGCCGGTGGCGCAACTGGTCCGCAAGCTCTACGCGGGCCGCGTGGTGTTCCACGATGGGGACGAGGAATTCGCGCCGGGCATCACGCTGCACCTGACGCCGGGCCACACCGCGGGCCTGCAGGTGGTGGCATGCGAGACCGCGCGTGGCCCGGTGGTGCTGGCCAGCGATGCCACGCATCTTTATGCCAATATCGCCCGCAAGCTGGCCTTCCCCATCTTCATCGACCAGGCGGATTATGCGCGGGCGCAGGAGCGGGTGATGGAGCTGGCGCTCGGCTCGCTCGATCGACTGATCCCCGGCCACGACCCGCTGGTGCTGGCCTGCTTCCCGGCCGAGAACGACATCGCGCGGGTGGATCTTGCGCCTCACACGCCCATCGCGGAGAGAATATGACCGTAATCGGATTTTGCGGCCTCGGCCGGATGGGCGCGCCCATGGCGGCGAACCTGCTGGGCAAGGCCGACGAACTGCTCGTGCACGATGTCACCCCGGACGTCGTCGCAGCGCTGGTGGCGCAGGGCGCGAAGGCGGCCGGGTCCGCCGCCGCGCTGGGCGAGGCGTGCGACATCGTGTTCCTCAGCCTGCCGACGCCCGCGATCGTGCGCGACACGGTGCTGGGCGACGAAGGGATTCTTTCACGTGGAGCACCGCGCATCCTGTGCGATCTCTCCACATCCGGGCCGCGCCTCGCACATGACCTTGCCGACGCGCTGGGCCCGCGCGGCGTCGCCAGCTTCGACGCGCCGGTATCGGGCGGCATTGCCGGGGCGAAGGCCGGCACGATCTCGATCATGGTCGGCGGACCACAAGCCCCATTCGAGGAATTGCGCCCGCTGCTCGAAGCGCTGGGCAAGCCCTTCTACATGGGTCCGACGCCGGGCGCCGGACAGACGATGAAGCTGGTCAACAATCTGCTGGGCGCGGTGGCGATCGGCGTCACGGCGGAGGGCATGGCTTTCGGCATCAAGGCCGGGCTCGATCCCGCGCGCATGATCGAGGTGCTGAACCAATCCACCGGCATCAACTCCGCCACGCGCGACAAATGGCCCCGCTCTGTCCTGCCGCGCAGCTTCGACTTCGGCTTCGCCGCCGCGCTCAGCCTCAAGGACACCAGGCTGCTGATGGACGAGGCGCAGGCGGCGGGTGTGCCGCTTCCGCTGGGCAGGGTGGTCGAAGATTATCTCGAGCGCACGCTGGCGCGCGAGGGGCAGGGGGCGGACTTTACCGCCATCGCCAAGGTGGTGGAGGAAGCCGCCGGACTCGACCCGGATCGTGACAATTGAAAGGCCGGGCAAGGCTCGCCTTGCCAAGGCAGGCACTTAGCGCCTAGCCTTCCCGGCAGATGGCCCTGCAAGAGGCCGATCCGGGAGAATTCGAGCATGCCGCTTCTCGAGCTGGCCAGCACCGCCGAGGTGGCGGCACCCGAGCGGTTGCCTTATTGGAACGCCATCGCCAGCCGCATGATCACGCCGCTGCATGTGGAGGCGCTGGGCGAGGGCCCCTTCTGCGCCAGCATAGCGCGCCGCCGCCTGCGCGGATGCGAGATTCTTTCCCCCAAATCCAGCCCGGCGCGCGTATTCCGTGAAGGCGAGTGCGACGCGGCCGTGCTCAACATCCAGGTGCAGCATCGCGGACGCACGGTGAACCATACAGGCGGTCGAACGGCCACGCTGGAGGAAGGCGATTTCCTCCTCTACGATCCTTCGAAACCCCTGTGGCTGACCTTCGAGGAGCCGACGCAATCGATCGTGCTGCGCCTGCCGCTGGCGACCGTCGAGGAGCGCCTGCCGCACCTGCGCGCCCAGGTCGGCGTGCCGGTCAGCGGCCGGGCCGGACTGGGCGCGGTGTTCTCCAGCTTCCTGCGACAAGCCTGGGCCGAGCTTGAACGTGATGAGGATGGCGAATGGGCGGAGAGCCTGGGCGAGGCGATCTGGCCGCTGCTCGACATGGCCTATTCGGGAACGCGCCCGCGCGGCGACACCAACAGGCGCGAGGAGCGGCGCCGCGCCCTGTTCGAAGCGGTGGAAAGCGATCTTACCGACCCGGAACTCGACGTGCATCGGCTTGCGCGCCGGATGGGAGTCTCGCCGCGCTACGTGCAGATGCTGTTCGCCGAATTGGGCACCACACCGCGCGCATTCATACAGGAGCGTCGGCTCGATCTCGCCGCCCGCCGCCTGGAGCGCGAGGGGCTGGCGATCACGGTGACCGACGTTGCCTATGATGTGGGCTTTAACGACCTATCGAGCTTCTGCCGCGCGTTTCGGCGCCGTTTCGAGACCAGCCCACGCAATTACCGGAGCGGCGCTCGCGGTTAGTGCCAGGGGCTCGACTGCCCGCGAGGCTCAGACCGGGCCCGGGGGCGCCTTCGTGCTGGCTGCACCCTTGTCATTGAGCTTCTTGATCACATAACCGCCGGCAGCCAGCGCCGCGAGCGAGGTCCACTTCATCCGCCGCACCACAGGCACTGCGAGCGCGCCGAGCAATGCGCCGCCGGTCCCGCCCAGATTGCGCGAGAATTTCGAGGCCTGCGCGCCCGCGAGAGCGCCGATGAGCTTGCCGATCATGGATAATCTCCTTTTCACAGGCACAAACTCACGCCCGACGATCCCGGTTCCGCGGACGCGTCCCGCGCCTCGTGAACGCCCCGTCAGAGGGCTGCTTGCCGCTATGGCCAGCGTACAGGAGCGCCAGCGCTGCCTTTGCGGGCGACCCGCTTAGATATCGTTGCGGATCGTGGCCAGCGCGCCGCCGTCGATCTCCCACTTGGCGCCGTTGACATAGCTCGCCTCGTCGCTGAGCAGGAAGCTGACGACATCGCCCACCTCGCGCGGCTGGCCCACGCGGTTGAGCGTGGCGGTCTGGCCCAGCTTGTCCATGCCCGCCTGCACGTCGCCGTCGAACATCTGTTCCAGCATGCCCACGAGCAGCGGCGTCTCGATGACGCCGGGCATCACGCAATTCACCCGCACGCCCTTTTGCGCCACCTCGCTCGCCGCGGTGCGCGTGAGGCCGACCGCGCCGTGCTTGGCGGCGTTGTAGGCGCAGGCGCCCGCAAGGCCGCGCTCCGAGCCGATCGAGGCGGTGTTGACCACCGCGCCCTGGCCGCGCTCCACCATCGAGGGCAACACGAAGCGCAGGCCCAGGAACATCGAGCGCAGGTTTACGCGGATGATCTTGTCGAACATCGCGATGTCGTATTCGTGCGTGGGCGCGAGATCGCCCTCGATACCGGCATTGTTGAAGAAGCCGTCCACCTTGCCGAACGCGTCAAGCGCGGCCTTGGCATAGCTTTTTACCGCCGCCTCGTCCGCGCAATCGGCGACGTGTGCTATGGCCTTGTGGCCGGCACTCTCGAGTTCGCCGGCACGCTTCTTCAGCCGCGCCTCGTTGATGTCGACCATCAGCAGGTCGGCACCCTGGCGGGCGAGGATCTCGCAGGTGGCGAAGCCGATCGACCCCGCGGCGCCGGTCACGATGATCGACCGGCCTTCGTGACGCTTGCTCATTTGGCTTTCCCCTTCGGCTTGGACTTGCGGAACGGCAGGGTGACGATGAAGGCGATGAGCTTGGGCGTAAGCAGCTTGAGCGCCTTCTTCGCCTCTTCCGGCGTTACCGTGGCGCTCATCGGCATGGTGCCGAACACCTTGCCCTTGAGCACGAGATTGTCGCCCTTGCGCTCGATCTTGGCGATGTCCATCAGCTCGGACTTGTCGGCGCTGTAGATCTTCATGACACGCGCACTTCATCGAAATCGATGTCGAGGTCCTCGCACATCACCATCGCCGCCGCGCGACCGGCGCCGAACACGCCGCCGCCCGGATGCTGGAACGGGCCGACAAGGTACAGCCGTTCGATCTCGGGCACGCGCAGATTGCCGAGCTCCGGCGTGGGGCGATGCGCGCCCGACTGGTAGGTGTGGCTGGCCACGCCATGCAGGTCGCCGCGCAGGAAGCTGGGGCTGGTGCGCTCCATGTCGAGCGGCGAATCGCAGTGGTATTCGATGATCGCGCCAGGCAGGTTGTCGATGAACTGGGCCATGCGATCGATCACCGTGTCGGCGTAATCGCGCTTGGTCGCGTCCCAATCGGCGCCGTCCGGCCGCTCGTAGGGCACATAATCCCAGGCGTGGAACAGCGCCTTGCCTTCGGGCACGCGGCTGGGATCGTGGTCGGACAGCGAGCCGATGCCAACCAATGGCGTGCGCACGAAGCCGCCGTAGCGTAGATCGTCGAAGCAACGGCGCAGCGTCTCGTAGCTGTCGGGCATCAGCTCGGTCATCACCGCGCGCGGAGCATCGCCGTGCTGCTCATACTTGTAGCGCAACGGCTCCTGGAGCGCGGCGTGGACGGTGAGGCAGGCGGCGCTCGAGATATGCGTGCGTTTTGCCGATTTCGCCGTCCATTCGTCGAGATCGGGCACCATTTGCGGCAGGATATGCGGATGGATGGCGCCGATCACGCCATCGCGCGCGGTCAGCCGTTCCCCGCTGTCCATCACCACGCCGCTGGCGCGCCCGCCTTCGGTCACCACTTCGCGCACATCAGCATTGGCCAGCACCGTGCCGCCATGGTCCTCGATGCAGCGGATCAGCGAGGCGGACAGCTCTCCCGACCCGCCCCGAGGAATACCGAAGCCGTACTTCTCAAGGAAGCCGAGGAACACGTAGGCGCCCACGCCCGTCGCCTTTTCGTCGGGGCTGACGAGGTTTTCGCCCGCAACGCGCGCGAAATGCATCTGCACTTCCTCGCTCTCGAACACCTCTTCCAGAAGGTCGAAGCTCGACATCTGCATGGTGCGCCAGATTTCGCGCCCCTCGCGGCTCTGGTCGAGCATGGCGCGGGTGGCACCCTCGGGCGCGGGCGGCGAATAGAGGCCGGACTGGATCATCGGCAGCCACTCGGCCGCCTGACGGCTCATCTCGCGAAAAGCCTGCGCATCCTTCTGCGAGAACTTGGCGATTTCCGCGGCCGAGCGCTCGCTGTCGCGGTACAGCGCCAAGGTGCGCCCATCTTCGAACACGCTCATCATCGGCACTTCGGGAAAGAGGTATTCGAGGCCGTACTTCGCCTTCAAGCCCAGATCGTCGTTGGCGATCAGCGGATTGCCCTGGATGAAGATGTGGCTCATCGAATGCTGGTCGTGCCGGAAGCCGGGGCGGGTCAGCTCGCGGCTGACCACGCCGCCGCCGAACCATTCGTTGCGCTCCAGCACCAGCACGCGCTTGCCCGCGACCGCCAGATAGGCCGCGGCGACGAGGCCGTTATGCCCCGCTCCGATAACGATGATGTCGGCGTCGGCCATAGGTGATCCTCAAATCATTGCCGAGACGACGAGGTCGCTCAGCTTCTGGAAGCGTTCGATGTTGGCGGTTTGCGTCATCACGCCCGCGCTGCAGGCGGCGAAGGAGACGTCGAGCTGTGGATCGACCCACAGCAGCGTGGAGCCTGCGCCGTAATTGCCGAAGGTTTCCGGGGAGGTGAGCGTGCCCAGCTGGTGGTTGACGACGCGCGTGCCGCGCACGTTGAAGCCCAGGCCCATATAGGCGGGCGCCACGGGCCAGCCGGCACGCAGATGCGCGGCCTTGTACAGCTCGTTGGGCATGTCGCCCGTATGCACCTGTCGCGCCACCTGGATCATGCGCGGCGAAAGGATGCGCGCGCCGTCCAGCTCTCCGCCCCGGCGCAGCATCTCGGCAAAGCGCCACAGATCGCCGGCCGTCGAAGCGCAGCCAACATGCGGGCTTTCGGTGTGCGGGCTTTCGAACAGCGCGTGGTCGCCCTCCATGTCGCGGCTGAGGTGCTTGATCGGCACCGTGCCGCGCATGTCTGGCTGCACGTGGCGCGCGCGCAGATCCTCGCGCAGGCCCATGCTGGTGCTGGTCATGCCCAGCGGTTCGAACAGGTCCTCGCGCAGCAGTGTCCGGTAATCGCGGCCCTTGGGATCGTGGCGCACCAGCGTCATGCCCATCAGCACATGGTTGACCAGCGGCGAATAATCGCAGCGCTCGCCTGGGGGGACGACACCGTGCACGTTCTCGATCACCGCGTCGTAGAGGTCGGCCAGCCGGTCGAGATACATGCCGGGCCTGGGTGTCCATACGCCGGGCATGCCCGCGGTGTGGGTGAGCAGGTGGTAATAGGTCGCGTCCTCGCGCGGGAGCCCGGCGAATTCGGGCAGCATGTCGCGCACTTTGGTGGTGAGCGCGAAGCGGCCTTCCTCGATTGCCTTGAGCACGAGGATGTTGGTGAAGGCCTTGGTGACCGAGAAGATGGAGAACACGTCGTCGACGGTCAGCGGGCGTTCACCCTCGCCATCCGCCGCGCCGATTGCTTCCTCGAACACGGTTTCACCGCCGCGCCCGACCTTGAGCACTAGGCCGTAATAGTCCCCGCGTCCGACGTCCCGCTCGATGACAGCGCGGAGCCGATCGAGCCGTTCCTGCCAAGCCTTGGCCATACTATCTCCGCTCGTCCTGAGCCTGTCGAAGGACGCACGTGCAGCGCTCGCCACCAGGACCCTTCGACAAGCTCAGGGTGAGCGTGCGGGATGGAACGTTGCGCATGGCCGCTATCCCGCCGCGATGATGCCGCCGTCGACAGCCAGCATCGCCCCGTTGATGAAGGCCGCCTCGTCGGACAGCAGAAAGGCCGCCGCCTGCGCCACGTCCTCGGGCGTACCGTTGCGGCGGAGCGGGATGTTCCGGGCGCGCTGCTCGTATTGTTCGGGCGTCACGAAGCCTTCGGTCGCAGGCGTGGGCACGCTGCCCGGAGCGATGGCGTTCACACGGATGCCGCGGGGGCCAAGCTCGCCCGCCAGGACCTTGGTGAGGCCGGCGATGCCCGCCTTGATCGTGGTGTAGGCGCCGGTGTTGGACCGTCCGCGATAGGCCACGGGCGAGGAATAGTTGAGGATGTTGCCCGGCGCGCTTTCGTCACGGTGGGCGAGAAAGGCCTGCACACCCCAGAACACGCTCTTGAGCCCGGCCGCGAGCATGGTGTCGAGCGTGTCCTCGCTCACCTGCTCGATCGGTTCGTAGACCAGCACCGACGCGTTGTTGACGATGGCGCGCAAGGGGCCGGCGTCGCGCGCGAACTGTTCGGCAAGCGAGAAGAAGTCGGCGCGGCGGCCGCAATCGGCCTCGTAGGCGAAGGCCCTGCCGCCCGCCTCCCCGATCGCCGAAACCACCGTTTTCGCACTGTCACCGCGAATGTCGGCCACGCCCACCAGCGCGCCCTCGGACGCGAGGTGCCGCGCGATACCTTCGCCGAGGCCACGCCCGGCACCCGAGATCAGGATCGGCTGTCCGTCGAAGCGCGCCACGGCCGCGATCACTCCATGCCGAACAGCTTGGCGGTGTAATGGCTGTCCATGTATTCGCGCATGGAATCGATCTTGCCGTCCGACACCTCGAACACCCAGCAATAATCGTTGTCGTAGACCTTGCCGTCGAGCGTCGTGCCGGTGGAATTGCTTTCCACGCAGACATAAGGCCCGGACGAGAACATGATCTGCACGTGGACCTTGGGATCGCCCGGCTCGAACATGCCGCGCACGGGTGCGAGGAACTCGTCGATGATATCCATGCCCACGTGCCGGCCGGCACCGGCGATGGCCTTCACCTTGGGCTCCCACACCGAATGCTCGTGATAGAAGGCGCGCAGGCGTTCCAGGTCGCCCGAGGACAGCACCTCGAAGAAGTCGAGCACGAGCTGCTCGTTGGCATTGCTGGCAGTGACGGTCATTTGATGCCTCGCGCTTCGTCGCTGGGTGGGGGAATGTTCGGCATCGCGCCGCCAAGGTGCAGCGCGACCATGCCGTGCCGGCGCCTGAACTTCCACGCGCCGTCCAGCTTCACGTATTCATCCTCGAACCCGCCGACATACAGCGCGCCGGCTTCCTGCGGCGGCTCGGTCGAGGCGTGGCTCGAAAGCATCGAGAGATAATTGGTCCCGCGCGCCTCGGTCTCGGACAGCACCTCGACCAGCACGTTCGTCACGATGTGACGCATGAGGATGGGCGGGCGGTCGCGGAAGATCGCCTGCACCCTCTCGCGGCCGACGAACGGATGGTCGGGCTGAAATGGGCGGGCCAGCTCGCAATCCTGGGTGAACAGCGCGGCCAGCGCGGCATGATCGCCATTATCGGCGTATTTGGCGAAGAGCAGCGGCAGCTTGCCGCATTCGTGCTCGGCCACGAGGCGGGCGAGATCGTCCATGTCAGCCGGCCGCGTCCCCCTCGGTTCCCTCGGCGTCGATCTCGGTGAAAGCTTCGTTGGCGATGCGGAAGCTGTCTACGGTGGCCGGAATGCCGCCGTAAATGCCCACCTGCAGCAGTACTTCGCGGATTTCCTCGCGGCTGAGCCCGTTATTGAGCGCACCCCTGATGTGCGCCTTGAGCTCGTGGTGCCGGTTGAGCACCCCGATCATGGCGATGTTGATCAGGCTGCGGTCGCGCTTCTCCAGCCCCTCGCGACCCCAGCACCAGCCCCAGCAATAGCTTGTGACGAGTTCCTGCAGCGGATCGTTGAACGGGCCGGACTTGGCCAGCGCGCGGTCGACATAGGCATCGCCCAGCACCTCCCGGCGCGTCGTCAGGCCTTCGTCGAAAAGCTCGCCCAGTGTCTTGTCGCGGTCCACGATAATCCCCTCAAAGTGCCGAATAGAGTGCATCGATCAGCCGCCGCGCGCGCGGGCCGTTGTCGCCCACCGCGTGCATCTGGTTGCAGCAATAGGAGAAGCCGAGCTTCGCGTCCGGGTCGCCGAAGCCCAGCGACCCGCCCAGCCCATGATGGCCGAAGCTGCGCATGTTGGGGCCCATGTAGACCGCCTCGGGCGTGTTGAGCAGCACGCCCAGCGCCTGGTGATAGGGGCGGTCCTGCAGCAGCTCGACCTGGCTGTGCTGCTCGGTGATCATCGCCTCGAGCCGCTCTTTGGACAGCAGCGCAATGCCGTCCACCTCGCCGACGGTGGCGCCGTAGATCCGCGCCACGCCGCGCGCATTCCCGTGGCCCGACCCGCTAGCGATCTCGACTTCGCGCCAGCGCGCGGAGTTCATCGTGTCGTGCCAGGGTTCGTTCGGGTTCTGCAGGAAGGCGAAGCTTCTGAGGACCGCGCCATCCTGCCACCCCGCGGGCGTGGTGGGCCGGGGCGGCACGCTCTGGTCCTTGGCGGCGAACAGCCGGGCGCCGGTATTGGGCAGCACCTCGGCCACATGCGCCTGCTCCTGCGGGCTCATCCCGCCGAGGTAATATTCGGCATGGAGCGGCCCGGTGACTTTCTCGCGCAGGAACGGGCCGACGCTCACGCCAGTCACCCGGCGCATGATCTCGCCCAGCAGGAAGCCCTGGTTGTGCACGTGGTAGGCGGCGCGCGTGCCCGGCTCCCACAAAGGCTCCTGCACCTCGAGCGCGCGGATGTAGGCGGCAAAGTCGAAGAACCCGCCGGGTTGCATCACGTCGGTGGTGAGGACGGGGATCGCGGCGGTGTGGTCGAGCACCATGCGCGGCGTGATCGCATCCTTGCCGTTCTGCGCGAATTCGGGCCAGTATTCGGCGATCGGGCGGTCGATATCGATCAGACCGCGATCGATACACATGTTGAAGGCGATGCCCGTCATCCCCTTGGCGACGCTCATCATGCACACGATGCTGTGCGCGCTCCATTCCTGGCTCTGGTCGGCGCGGGCCCAGCCGCCCCACAGATCGACCATCGTCTCGCCGTCGATCACCACCGAGCAGGCGGCGCCCAGTTCCTGTTCCTCGCGGAAATTGGCGATGAACGCGTCGGCGACCGAACGAAAGCGCGCATCGTAGCTTCCGTGCAGCGCATAGCGGCTGCCGCGCGCGGTGACGGTGTCGCTCAATTGGGCTGCTGACATTGGCGGGGCCTCTCCCATGCCGCGCGGACGCTAGGCGAGCAGCGCCCGGTCAGCTTGCGCGCGGGCGAATGCCGCTTGACGATGCGCGAAACTGCCGCACCTCAATCAAGATAGGCGATGGTGCGCAGTTCCACGCTCTCCCGCGGCCGCGCGTCGGCCGGTGTGGTGGGATCCTGGAATGCGGAATGCGCGGTGTGCTGCGTCGCCCGGCGATCCGAATCGAACAGCTTGAAGGCCAGCGCCTCACGCGGATCCATGTGCGGCGCCCAGTGCCAGCGGTGCCCGGGCGCCCAGGCAAGGTTGAAGCCCCACAGGGAGCGACGGTTGTAATCGCCCAGTCCGCCCACGACCTCGCTATCGAACAGGTCGTCGCGGCTGACCGTGCTGGCATCGCACACCGCCAGCGGCGCACTCTCGACCCGGGTGATCGGGCGCCAGACGTTGATCAGCATGTGCCGCTTGGCCAGCCGCCGCTCGGCCTCCCCGGGCGGCAGCAGGTCGCGCGTGAAGTCGGCCACGGTGCGCGCGCCGTAATCGACATGCGCGCCGAATGCGGGCTGGTTGTGACCATGCGTGCCGCCCGCACTGGTGCGGATGACAATGCCGAAGCTCACCACCCGGTCGGCCCCGGTCAGGCGCGCGACCAGCGCCTTGGTCTGCTGCGAATACCGGGCCAGCTCGCCCTGGCCGGTGAAGTCGGTCACGTCGGTCGGCTCGTCCACCAGCACGAAGCCGTTGCGGTCGAAAGAGAGCGAATCGCGGATCGGGCGCATGTCGCGGATGACCACGTCGTGCTCCTCGCCCGGCCAATAGCTGCGCGAGCGATCGCCCGGATGGAACGTCGCCTTCTCCCCGCGCACGACATATTTCATGCTCGTCGTGACGTCGCGGGCTGTCGCGCCATGTTCGCTCACCGTCTCGCTCCGTTCGCTAGGCCCTTGGACGGGTCGCCTCGCGCCGCATAGCCTCTCACCCCGGCCGCCGTCGAGCGGCGGGGACAGGAGACG
>Ga0210040_10005389_pt1 | contig 16316 bp, 3 predicted proteins | sample CryGeyCG12114_NA_FD_185462 | JGI IMG/M metagenome (GOLD analysis project Ga0210040, IMG submission 185462) | Groundwater microbial communities from aquifer - Crystal Geyser CG19_WC_8/21/14_NA (SPAdes) (version 2) | ecosystem: Environmental > Aquatic > Deep subsurface > Groundwater | place: USA... | reverse complement strand
GGAGTTTGGGGAGCATCTGTAGTCACATAAACTTCGTTGACTTCAGGAACCACTATCTTTGTAGTTGTAACATCTGGATTTTCCTCTTCATAATGGGTGGCTACTTCCTCCAGAGTTTGTGCAACTGGCTCGTGAGCAATATGTTGAGCTGTCGGAGACAAAGATTCATTCTTCTCACTATCTCCATCTAGCGCGCTTACTGGACTCACTGTTGTTGCATCAATACTTTCATTTTCCACTGCAGGGACTGCAACAGACTGTACAATATGATCTTGTGGTGGTACATGAGGCAGAGAAGTAGTTGTAGTAGCAACTTGTTCCTCTGAACTTGAAACGGATGCAGGAGTTTCAATGTGTTCTTGTTCCGGTGTATTTTCTTCACTAATTTCCGGTTCTGTTGGGACTACAATAGGTTCTTGTGGGATTTGTACCGATGATGGACTTGTTTCTTCAGTAATAGGAATCTGTTCCACAGCAGGCTTAGCTGGTGAAACGATTGAAATGGGAACAGGTTCACTCATGATAACAGTTACGGTCGGCACTGTGCTAGTGCTGACTGGAGATGGAACAATTACTAATGGGGACTCCTCTTCATGATGGACTGACTGGGCATTTTCCTCTTGTTCTGGGGACTTGTCTTGACCAATTTCATTCGTTTCTTGAATACTGCTAGAAATGGGCAAAGTGTCGGATTGAACGGGCTCTTGTGGCAAGACTGAAGTAGCTGCGGATTCGTCTTGAATGCTGTTGGTGTTGCTTATATCTTGTGAAGTAGGATTAGAGATTGGATCCTCCGGTCTCTCTTGACTCAGATCAATCAAAGCAGGCTTAGTCGTACTTGTTGTTGTAATGATTGGATTGGTGATTGGAATGAAGGATGGGACAGGTCGTTGAGGAGTGATGGTGGATACGGGCTCGTACACGGCAGAACTAAAATTAAACCACGAGAAAAGTGGTGCACCTGTGGTCGTTGGGTTGGTGAATGAAGGTCGTGTGACGCGAATGGGTCCTTGCTCTGAAATAGTTTTATTGTTGTTGGTTAGCAATGTACCGAGAAAGTTTGATTATTTTTTCAGAAAAAGGTGGCCACAAAGCTTACCTGGTGGAGTGGAACAATGGTCATAGAGTGGACAGCATCGATTTTCAATGTATCGGGGTTGACAATCACTTCGCCAGTAGCAGTCAATGACAGCACAGATGATTTCACCTCCTTGGCAATAGCATACTTCACAGGGATTGTTAGAGTCCATGATTTTTTCTCCGTTTTGATAGATTTGACCATCTTTTTCGCACTCTGGTAGTGTAGAAAATATTTTGTTGTCAAATATGATATTAGTTTTATAGATTATGGGTGAAAATAAACACAAATTTTCTATCAATTAGTCTAGTTTGTTAGCTATTTTATATCTTACATAGGTAATTTCATAGTTAATGTGTGTTAGTGAACGCGTCCATTAACATGGAGTCGGTCTCATTTTGCCCCCTCGGTTGAACATGGGATTTTTTACAACTAGCTAAATTGCCAATAAGGAACAAGTCATGGTTTGGTCGCCATAACAGTAATGAAAATTGTATTCATTACATTTTGAGAATCTTTTCCCATCATCCTAATGATAATGGTAACCAATAATGCTTCATTTGATGAGCATTGGAAAGGCTAAGACACTCGAATTCATTTGCATAGCTGTAGTTATTTGTTCCTGTATAGCACTCGTTGTACGATTTAATTCCCATACAGATATTCACGGAACGGTGAATTCGATAAAAGGAAAACTCCCAAACTGACGTTAATGCTGATTTATCAACTTACAGTAAGTAGAGAACTACATTTGTTGTGCTTTGTGCATACAAGAAGCTGTATACTGACTGGATTAGCGTCAAGTGTTTCACATGGTTTCCTATACATGTATACTTTGAGTAGCAATAGCTTCTTTTTTCTGTCTTTTTCATAATAAGCATTCAAATAAGTTACTCAGATTAAATAATTAACTGTTTGTTAAAAAAGTGAACAGCATCTGCACATACTTCATGCATCTAAACTTTTTTCTTCATATAGCATTTCAATTGCTCATGAGAAATCTATGCCTCGTCCTATCCTAACTATCATTAGTTTTTAATTAATGAGCATTCCCTGAACTATAACTAAAACCTCAGCCTACACTTGGTCACCCACCGGGCTTTATTCCTTCATGGTTTACCATAGTTGTAAAATCTTGATTTTTTACTTAATGTGTAATGAATCGGACGAAATTTTTAACTCCTGCTTAATATATGATTAATTTGATTATTGCAAGAAAGAGTTACATATGTGGGAATGACAATTTTCTTACCACATCTATATTCAGGGCAGCATTGGTTTGATCTTTTGATGGCTTTACATCCAGACCGGTACTCGCATGAAATAATTGTACAAGCAAATCCAGGGGGACGGCAAATACAATGCTCACAAGGGGAAGATGTTGGTATAGATTCTCCATCTCCATATGTCATTGAGTCGATTGAGCAAACTGAAATAAAAACATTTCACGATGCAATTTCACGATATTTTAAAGTCTATTTTAGCAAAAAATTATTAATTGAAAGAAATGTTATTAAAATTGATTGGACAATTTTTCATTCAAGCGCATTGAATATGAATCTGGTTCTGGCTGTAGTAAATTTACTTGTAGGCGAAAAACTTACCCCGTTGTTCATTGCCGTATGTGTCATTTTGGGTGGTAATAAAAACATTGTCACTTATTCCAACTTGTCTGTTGATGGGAACTGAAAATATGAAGATAACACAGAATTAACATTTTTCATGTGGGGAAATGCAGTTAAATATATTGAGAAAAAATTACTACTACTACAAGTTTACAAAGCATCCCTAACTTTGTCCACCACTAGGAATGATAAGCCCGGGCTTTAGGGAAAATTTCTGGGAATGAGAAGCCCGGGCTTTTTTCTCAATCTCAAGAAAAGTTTTATAAAAAAGGAAAAATATTAATTGAAGGTTGTCAGCAAACTTCATTGAGTACATATTCAGTTATGAGTGTCTAAAATTTGTATTTTGATGTCGTTATTTAACTAAATTTTCATGTATGTGTTAAAAAGACCTCTTTCATTGTTTTTATGCATTAAAATAACATGCATTATCATGTCTAGAATGTAATAATTACGGTTTGCTCATTACAATGTTTTTTATTTATCGGTCGCTTGAATATACCAATTAATTAAAGAAATCGAAATCAGATGGCGGTGAACATTTCGAATCGATTAAACTCATTAAATTTCTCAAACGCTCGCTTAAAATGAACGATGATTTGTAGGAATGTCAGAGTCAGCATAATAAGAATATTCAATCCCGGGTTCGGCAAAATGTTCCGGGACTATCATCCTTACGCTACTGTTATCTCAGTATTATCAAATGTTATCGTACTAACAATAGCGCCTTGACAAAAAGCAAATGTAAGAATGCATGCTATGAACTGACCCCGTAATAAATAAGTCTTGCAAATGATAATGATCTAAAACGTAGTAGTGTGTATTAACTTTATGGGCACAATAGTGTACAACGGTGACAATTGTACTATAAAATGGCGTGTAAGTAGCCCATTTTAGGACTTGGATGACTCGTATTATTCCATTCTGTTGCTATTGAGACCTGAACGATGCGATAAAATATATCATTCGAGATTAAGTTTTGGAAAAAAACCGTTGGCGACTTGATTAGTGCAGAAAAAACCCGAAGGAAATGAATATTCAAAGAGGGGATTCAGAGGTAGCCATTATTTACCGTATGAAGTTAGAAGGAACCTGCTTCGAACATGAATTAGCATCTGCTTTTGTTGCATATCAACATGCAATCGTCCATGAATGCTTATGCCAGTTCTAGTTTACACAAAGGGTCAAAACTGCAATCACACAACTTTAAGCTACTAACTATGAGTGTATTACATAAATGCTCTGAAGAGTCATGTAGTATTCCTGACCATTCATGCTGTATCCTCATGGGGTCCCAAATTTCTTTCATGAGAGTTTTTTGACTTGTTGGCTATGCTAAAATGACTAAGAGAGCTGTGTATGCCATTCACTAATATTCCGGTCTTCAAGTAGCCCTTAATTTGTCAAGAGTTTGACTGCTAATATGACCTGATTATAATAAATTTCGCATTTCACAAATGTATTCAAGTTCAGAGGTCATTGATCAATAATAAACAGAGACTAATAAATCCTGGAAAAGCGGGTTTAAAAAAATCCTGCTGTTTAAGGCTATAATTTATGATAGCTGTAAATACATTTATACCAGAATGATTTATTCAACAGGAAAATATTTACTGCTGTTTACACAATCGCAGTAAAAGTGAGAAGTGAGAATCATGCATATTCATATGTTGCCTTGTGTTTCCTCTACAGCAGTAACTCTCGTATTAAAGTGTTATTAATTCAACGTAGGGAATATATGAAATGCTGCTCACGTCTTTCTTTTGTCTGTTTTTCAATTATGAATGAAATTCTTCTTTTCTGTTTTATGCAAATTGGGATGGAAGAACTTGCAAACGAGGCTAAAAACAAAATATTTATTCAATCTCATTATTCAATCAGAAGCAAAATAAGTGGATGAGTTCAGGTAATGCATATTGTAGTAGTGCACTCATTAGTTAACAATGTAGACTTTTTCCCAATTCTTCTTAATATCTACACTTTTGCGCATCATTTATGTTTATAAAAATGTTGGGACTGTTGAAATCTCATGTTGTGCTAAAATAGGCAACAGGGATTATGCAATAGTTAACTATGGCCATCATTTATCACCTGTTGAGTACACAATTTATTCATTATATGTGACTGTTCGTTATCGGTTCCCAGGTCAATTCAATTCAATATATACTCCTTTCCGTATTTCATTGGTTCATTAAATGGGAAGAATACTTGACTAAATATAAACCGGCTGACTGACTAGCTACAACTGACATAGAAAGTTTACGGCTTTCGAATTCAATGTGTTATAGCAAACGTATTGCTGAACGCAAGTGACAATATCCGATTAAACTGCTCATTTGATCACTCACAAACGTAATTTAATAGTTCCGCCATTCACTCATTTATAATTTAAGGCGGAACACCCTACTGTGTTGACGACACATTCAGACACAGATTTTATCATCAAATCCTGCATCTACTGACTCACGGACTACCCTCCAAGACATCGTAGTTATTCCGCATTTCAATTGGCGCACATGTAATAATGTCTCAGTACGTTTCCAACAGAAGCTACACTTTTAAATCACTCTTACCTGCCGTACTGAAGATGGGGAGTAGGAACAAAATGAATGTCATTGACCACAAATGAGGGTCAATTGACATTTCCATCTCGAATTCCGTAGGAAATCCAATTCCGTTAATGTGACCCAATCCACTCTGCAAAGACAGAATAGAAACCCTTAGACCTAGGTAATTATTGATGAGGTGAGGTTTTCAGTAGCTTTATCTAGCACCTGGCTCTTAAATCTCTGCCAAACTAGCAAGACCACGCCGTAAAGATGTGTACATGCTTGTTCCCACAGACCCGTAATAAAATAACGAGTTCCAAAACAACAATAACATAGCTTGAGTCATTTATTTAAAAAATTCATCCCACTACCGTAGTTGGCACACTCGTAAACTTGTCATAGCCAATTGACTTGCCATAGTGATTGACTTTGATTGCCTACTGGCAGTAATATACTGAACGAAAATTTCTGGAAATCTCAGTCAGCCGTTTGAGGCAACTTTCAACTACTCGCTCACTTGCAGAAATTTAATGATCCTGTTTTTCAAATAGTGGCCAGACATTCATTAAATTGTCTTTACCACGTATCTACAAGTATGTATCTATTTTAGGTGATCACAAAACAAATGTACTTGTTCTTGCGTTATCCAAGGCGCTGAGACTACGAGTGAATGTAAATAGTCAAGTTTCTCAGAGAGCCCCCAGGCTGTGAGTCGGCCACCGTGTCGAATAGTTTTATGCAAGCAATCGGAAGTAAATTTCTGGAGTTTGCTGGTGGTCAACCAAATGTTAAGCATGCGAAACCCCAAAGATTGATACAAAGATTGAGCGAGGAAAAGAGAAAAAAGATTTAAAATGGAAGGTTAGTGGAAATATCTGTGCGTAACTAATTAACTAACAACGAGGAACCGTCAACAACTTGAGACGATCGTGTTCACAATGAACCCGTTGTTGTTTTCTGTAATTGAGTTGCATGCATATCAAAATAATGGCTTGGAGTACTCATCATCAACTGTTGTGGTCTCTTTAATGGACACCATTTCTTTTCATGAATGGAACACAATTTTACTTTGATTTACACGAAAAAGATGAGTTCCCAGGAATTGGTAAATATTGCAGACAATACTAACACCGACACGTTTCAAATGTATATGTTCAATTTATATAGGTAATGTTCCAAAAGGATAACAAAATTTGTAACCAAATAATGATAATGACTACATAATATTTCATAGCTGTCTAATTGTCTAAGGTCAGCGTACTAACTAACTAACTAGCATTACATAGTACATTGCATAGGATGTAACATCATTTGGTGTCCACAAAATGGCAAAGGCTGAACTAGTTTACACATGAGAATTTTTCAGTCAACAGACGTGACGACCAAAGTTGTTTCACATTGTGCTTGATATCAGCTGGCTTTCAATCTGCAGGACTGTTGACAAAAAACTTGTACTCAGAACAAGTCCAAAGATTGTAATAAAAAGTCACTTTACACACACAATGGTGAAAGAAGAGGGATTCAAAAACAAAATTGACCATTCACTTATGGCATGTAACATGGAAAATACATAGTTTGATTCTTTATGAGTTCAAAAGTCTTGTCTGACATTAGGGGGTACAGTCGCTGCAATAGAGAAGCCAATGTAAGAATCCTTTAAGACTCTTACGATGGATATTACACACACGGCATTATTTATCTGACGTTTTTCTTTGTCACTTGAAAAAGATTTCTTGTATTCTACAACGACCTCGACCAGTTCCCTATGCTGTTTCTCGTGGAATGTGTAAACAAGTGGCTAACTGCACAATTTCACATGTCAATGCTATGCAGTGAAATGAATGAATTCTACTCAAGCCACTATGCAAACTATTTAATGATTAAAAAATGCAGTTAAACGTCAATTTTTAGTTCAAAAAGAAAATTTCTGAAACAACGAAGTGTGCCATTTAACAGCACACCAAAGCCATACTTATATACTTGCTTGCTCGAATCGTATTGAAACAAAATTACATGTATTGCATATGGCATAACTTGGAAAATCAATGATAGTTTACTGTAGCTTTATACAGGTACAAATAATAATATTTGGAACTATTTTCTCGGTACATTGTTTTCCTGGGAATACATGCATATACACCCATTGCATTATTAATGATGAGAGAATGGACTTGAAGAAGAAGATTAGTGCTAGTTTTTGAATGGACCAAGGGAAAAATGCCAACTGCACAAGTCAACATGAAATGTATAGAGATGAAGAAAAATTCAGTGACTGTAATGATAATGACTGTGTACAAAGGCAGTTGCTCATTCTCATAGCAATTGTCTGCAATTATTGAGATTTGTGGCGCCAAAGCTTATGGACAGGTTTTTGCCCTGGTCTCAACTCACAGCTATAGCGTACATAATAGAGGGATTTGCACAAAATGTTCACAATGTTTTCACGATTTCTACTAAGTCCTAGCTAATAAGCGTGTAAAAAATGAGAAGGTAGAGTGTACTTTTTGCATTTTTTACTATAGGTAGTTTGCATTGCGGAAAGGATTTTTTTAGTATTTGGCGTTGCAGTATGTATGCAACCTTACACAAAGTACAATTTTTCCAATCCCTGATTTCCACATTCCACAGCCTTACAAAAATGTTTACCCTCTACTTTTTTCTTCATTGTTTGTTGGCACTTGGCACGCATGTTGTTTTAACTTTGCATTACTTTGTCAATTACCACATTGGTGTCAAGTGTAAACATTGTCATTCGTTCGATCAGATATAAAAATTGTCGTAAAAGTTGAAAAAAACTGAGGCACATGATGATGCTATTGGCCTTGTGCTTGTCCAACCACTTCAGGTTCAAAAACTAAACAAATGTTCAAGTCTAACAATTAGTTCCGCAAACAATGAACATGGGTTCGGATTTGTTATTTATATGATTTTCTAGCCCTGTTTACAAAAGGGAGTAAATGTGTAAACATTTGGTGGTAGCTTCTTACTACTTCCATGGAATGCAGGCAAAGTGCATACCTGGGTTCCAAAATTAATACCAACTATAGTCAGTTAGTTTGGTTAGTACCACCAACCAGACGTTTAAATGCAATTATGGGATTATTAATTTCAATGTAGTTAATTTAATCCAAAAATTTGGCATTCCTTTTTTGTTCCTTAATTCACTAACTGCATTAACCACTGCCTACTCGTGTCTTGATAAGTTATCCAATTAATGTTTTTGCACTTGCCTCGCATAATTACTTCAAGATCGAAACAATTTATATTCATACTCTCCTGATATTGCATGTAACAGTGTTTAGTTAGTTAGTTAGTTAGTTAGTCACTCACTCAGTTATCAATCTTTTACACACGCATAATACAATGCGTATGTAACGTCATTATGCAAATAAACAGTTGCCCGTCATATGCACCCCATACATTGGCTGCATCAGCTCATGCACAAGAAAAAAATATGAGTTATCTATCAAGAATATATGATGATCAACACAACTTGTTTGGCTTTATGATGAAAAAAGTACGCTTACGGTTTGAATCTCATACAACCAGAGAAACAAGATGCATTCATATGGTAAAATGTTGGATAACTCTTTTGAGAGGGTAAAAAAACATAAGAATGGCTGGGAAATTAGGTTGCCAGTACAGTGTATAAAGTCTGATCATGCAACGGTATTTATGGTTCAGATTAGTCATGCCAGACAAAAGAAAAAATCTGCAACCTTTTATCAACTTAAAATTCACACGAAGTAAATCTTGTAGCTATAATTAGTCAGTCCACGACTACTATACAATCTCTGTAGGGTTCTAATGAAGATATTATTTTGGCAATGCCCTTGTATTGTATGATTGTCTCAAAGTAGATCTAAATGGACCCAAAATCCCCTGTTGTAATCCTAGCTGTGACATTACTATACACACATTCATTCACAGATTCATTTGATAAAGCAAGTGTCATCGAACACCACTTTGAGAACCCATAGAAACCGTTAATGGGTTTAGGACAAACCCATTACAAAGCCTTGTGTGTGGTGTACATATGATGATGACAGCCCTACAGTGTCTATGAGGAATGAGGGTTCAACTAAAATCCCTCACAGTAGATTGCATTGGGGCATTTGGGAGTAGTTGAAGCTGTGGCTCATGAAATAATAAAAATCATCTTCCCACACACACCTAACCTGCACACCGTGGTCATATCACAAATTTTCTCATCATCAACAAAACTCGTGTAATGTACTCCATTGTTGAATTATAGACAAGTTTTATAGAAAATCCTACAATGCCCATTGTATTCCCAAAATCCCTAGTGGAGATAAAAAGCCATAGCGGTAAATAAAAAACCTTTGCAAACTCCCATTGTCTTGTCCTGCAGTTTCCCTCAAACTTACTTATTTAGTAACGAAATAAACAACCTGATTGCACAATCAAACAATATTAATAATACTGTAATACTATTAATGATACCCAGCTAACTAAAACATTTTTGCCATAAAGTGGGATATTCAATTTTTTCTAATTAAATTGATACAAGCTTTAAACTAATGTTTCAGATTTTGAATTCTCTTTTGTTGTACCTATTGATTCCAAAGGATAGCTGTCACTGAAAACGGAAAGCTGGGTAATTGTAATACAGTTGTAGTTTCTATGCAATGTAACGCTGACACATAATGCAGTTTAACAATTCCAATATGAATACTTTTAAACAGGATTGAAAATTTCAATCCAATTCAATAAACTCACAGCACACATTTCCTACAGTCGTAAAACCAGCCACAAAATCCAACTTATATGGTGCACCACCATCCTGACGTAACTGCATTCACCAGGGTTGCAAAAAAGGACACCACTTGCCACTAAAAAAGCGAATTCACTAATGGAACCAGCAAACTATATAACTAGTCTTCCAGGACTAAACATGCAGACTGATAATAACAGTGATAGAATTCCTAGCTTCCTGGAGCAATACATAGTACGGAAGGTGCCCAAAAAGGACAGGTAACAAATAGATGTACACCAGGCCACGAAACAAACAAAGGCGTAAATTATAATGACATTACACTATTACATTGATGTATGGTCCCAAACCTGTACATAACCAGCCAACTTGCATGGGAGCTAGTGAAAAGGCACAGAAATTGCATCCTCGTATGTATGAAAACATGGGTTTCATTTCATATCTAAGAAACTACCAAGTTTGTGTGTGCTTGGCACGAAAAAGCTCCGAAAAAAAAACTTCCAATGACCTATGACTATATTCCATGTACTCACACGATTATCCCAACTAACTAAACATGTAATAATAATAAATAGGGCAACCTAATATTATTACTATCCCTATTGTCACCAAAGTACAATGATTTTTGTCCAGTGCAAAAAAAATTGGACGTCCATTCAGCCTTTTTCCCCTCACCCTGACTACTAACTAACTAACTGTCCTTTCATGTATGTAACACATTACGGGCAAATTCTGTGATTTCTCAGTTAGTTAGTTACTGACTTAGTTAGTTAGCTTTGGTCTCCCAATAACCCGCGATACTTATGTGCACACAAAATGAGTGCATTCAGGTCCCAGAACACACATGGTAATAGTGTACTCCTTGGAAGAGTTTTAGGGTTTACTAAAGTTAAGGCTGGGAAACAGGAAGAGAAAGTATGAAGTAGCGAAAGTTCCACACTACTCGTGTGCGGCAGTTTAATCGACCAAACTTATAGTTTAGTTAGTAAGTGGTATTGGGAGTCCAAGAAAAGCCGCAAAGTTGAACATGCTGGAACAACTCGCGTACTACTACGTGCGTTAAAATTATGATAATCTGGCAACTCATCGGCCTTGTGAAAATCTTGACTTGCATAAAAAGATAAATATATAGGTGAGATACTCATCTTTCCACCCAACTAACTAACTATCAAAGTTCCACTCACAAATATTGTATTTATACAGAGGAAGAAACGCAAGGTGAATTCGAAATAAGCTAAGATTGCAAGCATATTTGTCTTTTGTTTGTGTTGACAGCACCCATGACCCATAACTAACTAACTCTATGAATACCTATTATCGAGCTAGTTAAGTACAGTTAGTTAGTTAGTTAGTAGAACAGATTTATCTATCAACAGATATAACTTACCGTGTAGCCCACTCGTCTTCAACTTGATCTCACACTAATAACCGACTAACTTGGTTGGCACGTTAGCTTTCTGCACAGGAAAACAACAACAATGTAGTTAGATTCCAAGGACGATTCCTGATGTCTTTGGCCCGCTCCCCTCTGGACTTTTGCTGGCTAAACTGGAAACCTTGCGTTTTGAGTTTTTAGTCAGATAGTACTATAAATCACGAGTAGTGACAATTTTTTCCCCTAGCTATTTATTTGAGAATCATACTTAAGTATACTAACTGCTTGTTCCACGGCCACTTTCTTACTGCAGGTAAAGTTGACGTCCCAGCTCCTATGTAACCAGTGGCAAGTAGGCCTTCTTATTTACTATATGATGTAACTAACTAACCAACTGTTTGCCATTTCCTTACACATGGCCAAGACACCAAGTGCAAATTATTACCCGGTGTCCATCCATCTCCTCACACACAGTTAGTTAGTTAGAACATATAGGAAGACCACTGCAGTTTGGTTAGTTATAGTTAGTGGGTTGACTGGCTAGCTCTGTTGCGAGTACAGCATGCTCACAGTGGACCATGGGCAGAGACTTCTCAAACTCACTTGCCGAAGCAGAAGAAGGTAGTAAAAGTTGTGTAGCAGCAATAATGTGGGCATTGTGTGATGTGAGTCAAGCAACAGGCATAAGTTAGTTAGTTTCAAGGAATGTAAAAGCCCCAACAAATAACTGCTGTCATCATCATAGAGAGATGAAGATGCGGTGTGCTCTGAGTCTGAACTTGCAAAGCTCAAGTACACACGGAAATGCAAATGGAAAATTTCTAGATTACAATGCGTCCTCGTATTTCCTCATAAAGCTACAAGTGTGGACCGACGATATAGCAAGCAAGTAAGTTAGTTAGTCAGTTAGTTAGTTAGTTTAGTGAGAAGTCTCATACACAGCAGTATAAGGTGAATGGACTAGAGTGGAATGTACTTGTGAAAAAAATATGCCCATCTCTAGTGTGTCTTGTTGCTTCGCCGAATGTAATGTAAGCGGCGACTTTATCGCAGATTGCGAAACTAGCAGAGGAACTAACTAACTAACTAGCTATACAACAGAAATCATATTTACTAATAGACACACTGTGTACTATGTGAGTATGTGTGATTTTACCTTTCGTCCGGTATGGAAGTGAACTTGCAACAAGTTAGTTCTTCTCTGAGTTCTCAGTGATTTGCACGCCGCAATCACCACAAATCACTCACTGCCGGCAACGGAATCTAATGTTGTATAGTTTGCAGCAAGGAGATAAATAAACGAGACCAAAGGATTCACTGTGATTCATGAATTTAGATGTTCACCCAGGTGCACTGTATAATATCTTCTCCCATGAAGAACAATTTTAGACATAGGCAGTTAACACATGAAACTGGATTGTAAAAATTGTGATTAAAATTCACTTGCTTTACATTTAGAAGTGCTATGTATATTATTAGAGCACGGGTCACGTCTAACTAGAGGACTGACGTTGATGAAAATGCATTTAAAACTGAATATGATTCCGTATGAAATCTACATATTTAAATTACTACTGAGGGCCTCATGTAACTAGTAAGGAATTAAACTGGTGTGCGAGTAACCTCAAGAGTAAAAAAACAGAGGCTTATCCACTTATTTATTACTTAACAATCATTATAGCTCTCACAGTAAGTTAGTTACTTAGTTAGTTGGTGGCATATGAGTAAGTGTGCTCAATGTTGTAGTTAGCTTGTTAACAAGTTGGCCACCAAAGATAGGGTGCTATTATTATTGCATAAGTGCATTAGACATGATGGTTTTAAAGAGGTACCTTTGCCCTTAGGTGTAAGCACATCTTTTACACTGAGTCAATGAGTACGACCTAACTAACTCACTAAGCTGACTAAATGTCCGTACTATGCATTCCTATTAGTTAGTTAGTTGGTTAGTGCTGGTATAATTGGCACCCATTATTGCCATACACAAGGCACAAGTGTCCAATCTCCCTGACTACACATGTGAGTGTTTTGTATGTCATGCTATGCATTCTTCCGTTGGTAACAATGGGAAAACCAAATAATGAAGTCATATCAGTCACCTACTGTTACTGACTTCCAGTAAGGACTCATGATGGTCAAGGTGAATTCCCCATTCATTCCTCCTTGGTTCACGCCTCGTCAAGTCTTGTGATTATGATGGTGATTTTTTTTCCTATCTCCACTATTTGAATAGGAACTAACTAGCAAAGTCTCCCTAATGGTGGTGGAGATATAAAACCAAATCAATTTGCGAGTTCAGAATTAGTAGTTAAAGTTAGTTCAGAGATGATAAACTGATAATTACTTTTATTATTATTGGTCAATCCAACGAGAGGAAGTGACAGGAGAGAAAAAAGTACCGGTACAGCATGTGAATGGCAATGATATAATTAGTCAGTTTGTGTAGCTCATCTTTATAGCCATTGAGTCTAATCAGGCTGACATGTGGAGAAACGATTCATCTTGCTGTTTTCAAAGAAACTTTGTGTGAACCTCCGTTTCATGTGATTAACGGTGGTCTAACAACATGAGCATTGGTTCCCTGTAGCCAATGCAATTAATTGCTAGGGATGCATTTAAAATGCATCAGTTAGTTAGTTAGTTACATCCCAAAACGCTCTGCAATATAAATTGTGAAAATTTGAATGTATGGCAGTCGACGTAATCTGCATCCATTCATATCTATACCCCGGCCATGCTTGTAGCTTGCGGGTTTGCCAATCCTACCCAATCCAATAGTATAGTTCATTGTTTGCAATACAAATGCTTTTGTGCTGTATGCGTTTTTTTATGCCCGCTTCTGTTGAAATTAACTGACTTCGTTTGGTGTTGTGCACACAATAGCAAAAAAAGCCTAAAAAGTATCTTTTTTGAACTTGAATGCTGCCTTTCTCTTTTGTGCTTACGACAACAAGTAATTGCATAGGATTTGTAATTACTTTGAGTAGATTAGACAATTTCACAGGAAAAGATCAACATAGTTCGTTCAAATGACCTATTGTGTGGTGCATGTACAGGGATAGCATATTTTTCAAAGAAAATTTTGCTCAGAAATGGTCATGAAACTAAAGTTTGCATTCAAATTGTACCCCATGATATGAACCTGGCATTAATTCCTCTCACCCATCTTTTTGCCGTTGGATCCAATCGGTTCAACCTAGTCTCTTTGATTGCTAGTCATCATCACACACAATCCTAATCCTGTTTCCCATCCCCACTGGTCATGTGTAATTATCAGGCTGATGCAGCGATTTTTTTCTTCCCTCACGTTGTTTCATGCATAGGAAGAAACCTATATACTGATACTCACCAAGACAAACCTTTTTTTCTCATTCTCTTTTTTACATTCTCATTCAGTTTATTGGGTGCACGTATCCCAGACGTGCACAATAGGGAATAGAAGGTCGTTCCTTCAGTTAGTTACAGCCCTATTTATTAGCACATTGAGAATGCATCATCACCTATGGTGAGTATCAGTATGCAGTTATTAGCACCACTAGTCCAGAAAGAAGTTAACCTCCATTCATATAATTGCCTGTTCAAGTTACAATCAAACATTTCGTACATATGGCTATCTAGAATCTTGTTGGACAGGATACTCGAACTTATGATCACGGATTATTGCCACTAATACGAGTTTGGATTACATAATATTGATAAAACTGTTCTGATTAACTAACTATACGTGAGCAAAGCTGCTGAAAAACGCATGGGAATGAAAACACCAGCATTATGATAGCATTTTTTAATGATACTGCATGCAAATACAGTGAAATGTTTTGGAAGCATTACTAACTACCAACAGCAAGGTCGTAATGGAACTTGCAATGCAATTCATTGAACCAAAGCAAAAAAGCTAATTTGCATGATTGGTCAATTTTTTTTTGCCCCAAGTGTAGATAGAAAACAATGGTCCATACATTTTTTCCAAGTCTTGTCCCATGTTGGTGCATACAAAGTAAGAAAACTGCAGTGAGGTAAGTAAGTAAGTGAGAATCAGTGGGCAAAAAATAATGGTTGATTTCAGCTACAGTTGGATGACACTGAAAGTGACTGTGACTACCCTACTAAAAAGAACAGTTTGAAGCTCATGATGTGAGTAGAAAATTTTGTGGGAAAAAACTTGATGCATAGTACATAAAAGGAGTCCGGAAATAGAAGATTTGTGTGACGAATTAAGTAAAGTCCTTTGGACATTTGCTTCGTATTATGTATTATGTCTGTTTGATGTGGTAAGGACGATGACTGCTGGTAATAAAACGAATATGATTATGTAAACTGTTTCATTCACACACTGTCCGTGTGTGAATACATTTCCCGTTTTTATGGGCTCCCTCCACGTACTTACGTATGTTGTAATGTACGTGTGGAATGATGAAAATGTTTTTTACACAAGTTTGTTGATTTAGGGTGCTCAAAACTTTTGTCACTTTATTATTTTTATGTCAATCTTTTCTATCATGTTTTCATGTCAACAGTGAATGCAACTTTTTTTTAGCTTAGTATAGGTAAGTGCAAGTACAACCTTGTGAAATGTGTGTTCAAACTTTCCTGGTAGAGTATCAAGTTTTTTCAGGACTTTTTGTATTTGCCACATTTTTTACAGTGCTATGCCGAATAGATTGAATCTAAATTTAACGTATTTGTTTCTCAATGTAACACGTTATCCTGAAATATGTTTGTCATCCACAATCCTATGTGATATTGCAAAAAAATATATTTTTTCAAAACTGGAACTTATATGCAAAAAACTGAAATACGCATCAAATTATCACATGTTCAATTTTTTCTACACACCCTTACTCTTGTCGACTGACGCAACCGACACTGAAAAGGAGCTAAAGTGAGAGAATCAGAATGCGCAAAGTTTATACTTCCTGCTCCCAATGATTTATTCATTCCATGCGTTTCTATA
>Ga0210040_10005388_pt1 | contig 16316 bp, 13 predicted proteins | sample CryGeyCG12114_NA_FD_185462 | JGI IMG/M metagenome (GOLD analysis project Ga0210040, IMG submission 185462) | Groundwater microbial communities from aquifer - Crystal Geyser CG19_WC_8/21/14_NA (SPAdes) (version 2) | ecosystem: Environmental > Aquatic > Deep subsurface > Groundwater | place: USA... | reverse complement strand
GGCCACGTTCCACTACTTCTGGATCGGCGCCGTCCCGGCGATGCTCTTCCTGGGCGTCGTGATGATGCCCTTCTACTACGGCTCCAAGGTGCGCAGCGTGCCGGAGTTCATGCGCCGCCGCTTCGGCCCCGGCGCCCACCTGGTGAACGCGCTGAGCTTCGCGCTGGCCCAGGTGCTCATCGCCGGCATCAACCTGTACCTGCTGGCCACCGTGGTCAACGCGCTGCTGGGGTGGCCGTTGTGGGTGGCGCTGATCCTGGCCGCGGCGATCGTGCTCAGCTACATCACCCTGGGCGGTCTGTCCGCGGCGATCTACAACGAGGTCCTGCAGTTCTTCGTCATCGTCGCCGCGCTGCTGCCGCTGACGCTGATCGGCCTGAACCGCGTCGGCGGCATCGGCGGCCTGATCGACGCCGTCCGGGCCGAGCCCAACGGTGCCGACCAGCTCAGGTCCTGGCCGGGCACGGGGCTGTCCTCGATCGACAACCCGGTGCTCTCGGTGATCGGGATCGTCTTCGGCCTCGGGTTCGTCCTCTCCTTCGGCTACTGGACGACGAACTTCGTCGAGGTCCAGCGGGCGATGGCGACCAAGTCGATGTCCGCGGCCCGGAGCACCCCGATCATCGGGTCGTTCCCGAAGATGTTCATCCCGTTCATCGTCATCGTCCCGGGCATGATCGCCGCGGTCCTGATCCCCTCGATCAGCGAGGCGAAGGCCACCGGCGGCAGCGTCGACTACAACAACTCCATCCTGATGCTGATGGAGGAGGTGCTGCCCAACGGCCTGCTCGGGGTGGCGATCGCCGGTCTGCTCGCCGCCTTCATGGCCGGCATGGCGGCGAACATCTCCGCCTTCAACACCGTCTTCAGCTACGACCTGTGGCAGCAGTACGTGAAGAAGGACGAGCCCGACGGCTACTACCTGAAGGTGGGCCGGCTGGCGACCCTCGGGGCGACCATCATCGCGATCTTCACCGCGCTGATCGCCTCGCAGTACAGCAACCTGATGGACTACCTGCAGACGCTGTTCGGCTTCTTCAACGCCCCGCTGTTCGCCACGTTCATCCTGGGCATGTTCTGGAAGCGGATGACCGCGACCGCCGGGTGGACCGGGCTGGTCTCCGGCACGCTGGCCGCCGTCGTCGTCGCCGTGCTCAGCGAGGGCACGCTCGGTGGGCTGTCGGTCGGGGTGCTCCCGCTCAGCGGCCAGGGCGCCAGCTTCGTCGCCGCCGCTGCCGCGTTCGTCGTCGACATCGTGGTGAGCGTGGTGGTGAGCACGGTGACCGCACCCAAGCCGGTCAGCGAGCTCGCCGGGCTGGTGTACTCCGAGACACCCAAGGAGACGCGCACCGACCCCGAGGCGCACAAGCTGCCCTGGTACCAGTCGCCGACCAAGCTGGCCGGGATCTCCCTGGTCATGGTGGTCATCCTGAACGTCGTCTTCCGCTGACCGACGCCAGCGTTCCCGAGAGGAGCAGGACATGAGCACCGCAGCCAACGCCCACGACGACGCGGGGCAGGCGTCGGGCAAGAAGCACACCGCGGGGGCCTACGACGTGCGCACCGTGATCGCCGGGCTGATCGGCCTCTACGGGATCGTGCTCACGATCATGGGGCTGGTCGGCGACGATGCCGCTCAGCAGGCCAAGACCGGCGGCTGGAACGCCAACCTGTGGTCGGGGATCGTGATGATCGTGGTCGCGGTGGCCTTCGCGCTGTGGCTCAAGCTGCGCCCGGTCGTCGTCGACCCGGTGGCCCTGGAGAAGGAGCAGGACGAGGGCACCAGCGACGGGTCGGACCTCCCGCCGCGCTGAGCAGGTCCCGCACGGCAGCGGCCCCGCACCGATCCGGTGCGGGGCCGCTGCTGTTCAACGGGCGGCGCGGGCGATGGCGACGGCGGCGTCCAGCACGGCGGTGACCACCTCGGGGCTGGGCCGGCGACCCAGCCGCTCGACCGGCCCGGAGATCGAGACCGCGCCCAGCACGCCCCCGACCCCGTCGCGCACCGGCGCGGACAGCGAGGCGACGCCGGCCTCCCGCTCGGCCACGCTGTGCGCCCAGCCGCGGCGCCGGACGTCGAGCAGCGTGCGGGCGGTGAAGCTGGCCGCCGGGAGCAGGGCGGTGACCTCCTCGGCCGGGGCGAAGGCGAGCAGGGCGTGCGCGGCCGAGCCCGCGGTCAGCGGCAACCGGGCGCCGACCGGCACGGTGTCGCGCAGGCCGTGGGTGCGCTCGGAAGCGGCCAGGCAGATCCGGCTGCCGCCGTCGCGCACGTAGAACTGCGCGCTCTCGCCGGTCGCGTCGCGCAGCACGGTCAGGTGCCGGCCGGCCAGCTCGGAGAGGTCGGCGCCGCCGCGGCCCAGCTCGGCCAGCGCCGGCCCGGGCGCCCACGCGCCGGTGCTGGTCCGCCGCAGGAGGCGGTGCGCCTCCAGCGCTGTGGCGAGGCGGTGGGCGGTGGCCCGGGGCAGCTCGGTGCGCACGACCAGCTCGGCGAGGCTGGCCGGTTCGTCGGCCACCGCGCGGAGGATCGCCACCGCTTTGTCGAGCACGGCAACGGGGTTAGGCTGTCCCACGCAGCAATACTCGCATCTCACTGGATGAGATGGCAATCTGCACCGAGCAACGAGGAGGACCCCGTGGGGCAGACCCTGGCGCAGAAGGTCTACGAGCAGCACGTCGTCCGGCGGACGGCGGGGGAGCCCGACCTCCTCTACATCGACCTGCACCTGGTGCACGAGGTCACCAGCCCGCAGGCCTTCGACGGGCTGCGGGCCGCCGGCCGCGTCGTGCGCCGTCCGGACCTGACCATGGCCACCGAGGACCACAACGTCCCGACGCTGGACATCCTCAGCCCGATCGCGGACCCGGTCAGCCGGGCCCAGGTCGACGCTCTGCGCCGCAACGCCGCCGAGTTCGGCATCCGGCTGGCCCCGATGGGCGACCGCGACCAGGGCATCGTGCACGTCATCGGCCCGCAGCTGGGCCTCACCCAGCCGGGCATGACCATCGTCTGCGGCGACAGCCACACCTCCACGCACGGTGCCTTCGGCGCGCTGGCCTTCGGCATCGGCACCAGCGAGGTCGAGCACGTGCTGGCCACCCAGACGCTGCCGCAGTACCCGGCCAAGCAGATGGCGGTCACCGTCGACGGCGAGCTGCCCCCGGGCGTCTCGGCCAAGGACGTGATCCTGGCCGTCATCGCCGAGATCGGTACCGGCGGTGGTCAGGGCCACGTCATCGAGTACCGCGGCAGCGCCATCGAGGCGCTGTCGATGGAGGCCCGGATGACGATCTGCAACATGTCCATCGAGGCCGGCGCCCGGGCCGGGTTGATCGCCCCCGACCAGACCACCTTCGACTTCCTGGCCGGCCGCCCGCACGCCCCGCAGGGTGCCGACTGGGACGCCGCGGTCGCGCACTGGTCCACCCTGCGCACCGACGACGACGCCGTCTTCGACCGCGAGGTGCACATCGACGCGGCGTCGCTGACCCCCTACGTCACCTGGGGCACCAACCCCGGCCAGGGGCTGCCGATCGGTGCCCGCGTGCCCGACCCGGCGCAGATCGCCGACGAGAGCGAGCGGCAGGCCGCCGAGTCCGCGCTGGCCTACATGGGGCTGACCGCCGGCACGCCGCTGAGCGAGATCGAGGTCGACACCGTCTTCCTCGGCTCCTGCACCAACGGCCGGATCGAGGACCTGCGGGTCGCCGCCGCGCTGCTGCAGGGCCGGCACGTCGACGCGTCCACCCGGATGCTCGTCGTCCCCGGGTCGGTCGCGGTGAAGCAGCAGGCCGAGGCGGAGGGGCTGGACCGGGTGTTCACCGACGCCGGGGCGGAGTGGCGGGGCGCGGGCTGCTCCATGTGCCTGGGCATGAACCCCGACCAGCTCAAGCCCGGCGAGCGGTCGGCCTCCACCAGCAACCGCAACTTCCAGGGCCGCCAGGGCAAGGGCGGGCGCACCCACCTGGTGTCCCCGGCCGTCGCCGCGGCCACCGCGCTGACCGGCAAGCTCACCGCCCCCGCCGACCTGGCCGACGCCCCGACCCTCGCAGGAGTCTGAGATGGACGCCTTCACCACCCACACCGGCACCGCGGCCCCGCTGCGCCGGTCGAACGTCGACACCGACCAGATCATCCCGGCCGAGTACCTCAAGCGGATCACCCGCACCGGCTTCGAGGACGGGCTGTTCGTGGCCTGGCGGAAGAACGAGCCGGACTTCGTGCTCAACCAGCCGCAGCACGCCGGCGCCTCGATCCTGGTCGCCGGGCCGGACTTCGGCACCGGCTCCTCCCGGGAGCACGCCAACTGGGCGCTGCTGGACGGCGGCTTCCGGGTGGTCATCAGCCCGCGGTTCGCCGACATCTTCCGGAACAACTCGACCAAGGCCGGGCTGCTCACCGTCGTCCTGCCCGAGGCCGACGTCGAGGCGCTCTGGGCCGCCGTCGAGGCCGACCCGGCGCTGCCGGTGACCGTCGACCTGCAGGCCGAGCAGGTCAGCTACGGGTCCACCAGCGTGTCGTTCTCCATCGACCCGTACACCCGGTGGCGGCTGCTGGAGGGCCTGGACGACGTCGGCCTCACCGAGCGGCACCTGGACGACGTCACCGCGTTCGAGGCGCAGCGCCCGGCCTGGCTGCCGCGCTCCCTCCCGGCGCTGCCCGCCTAGCGCCCCGGCGCCGGCCGCCTAGCGCCCCGGCGCTGCGGGGTCGGCGCCGAAGTCGCGGTAGTAGTCCGCCGACAGGGCGCCCGGGCGGCCGCCCAGCGCCCACACGCTGCCCTTCGCCGCCGGCGGCCAGAGCGCGCCGGCGGCGTCGTGCCGGCGCACGCCCAGGGCCAGCAGCACCGAGGGGATGGCCCCGCCCTGGCTGCACACCACGGTCACCCCGGGGCCGTCCTCGGCGAGCAGCGCCCGGACGCGGTCCAGCCCGGCCTGCGGGTCGGCCTCGAAGCCCTCCTCGCCGAGCTCGGGCACCTCGCCCACGGCCATGCCGAGCGCCTCGGCCAGCGGCGCCAGGGTCTGCCCGCAGCGCACCGGCGGGGCGGCCAGCAACCGCACCGGGGAGAAGGCGGGGAGCACCGCGGCCAGGGTGGCGGCCTGGTCGCGGCCGCGGCGGTCCAGCGGGCGGGTGTCGTCCGGGCCGTCCCAGTCGGCGCGCTCGCCGGCCGAGGCGTGCCGGACCAGCAGCAGCCTCGGCATCCGCGGGACGTCGGTGCGGGCCAGGTCGGCCAGCACCGCCCGGTCGTGGTCGTGGCTGACCAGCGCGGTGGCCGCCGGCACCGGCAGCCACCGAACCTCGTCCACCTCGTCGTTGGGCACGAACTCGGCCCCGACGGCCTGCATCACCCAGTAGTCGACCCGCTTGGGGCCGTGCCGGTGGGCGTACCGGGTCTGCACGCTGCGCCGGCCCAGGGTGACGGCGAGCCCGGTCTCCTCGTCGACCTCCCGCACCGCGGCGGTCAGCGCGTGCTCACCGGCGTCCAGCTTGCCCTTGGGCAGCGACCAGTCGTCGTACTTGGGCCGGTGCACCAGCAGGGTCTCCAGCGTCCCGTCGCCGCCGGTGCGCCACAGCGCCCCGCCGGCGGCCGGGATGAGCGGGCGGTCCTCAGCCAGCGATCTCACCCCGCATCGCCAGCAGCTCGGCCTGCGAGTCGCGCTCGCCGGTGCGGGTCCAGCTGGAGTCGCCGGCCAGCTGCCAGCTGCGCACGTCCGCGTGCATGTCCAGGTCGAAGACCCGCTGCAGCTGGCGCTGGGCGGCCGGGTCGTTGACCCGCAGCAGCACCTCCACCCGGCGGTCCAGGTTGCGGTGCATCAGGTCCGAGCTGCCCAGCCACCACTCCGGGGTCCCGTCGTTGGCGAAGCTGATCACCCGGGAGTGCTCCAGGAACCGACCGACGATCGACCGGACCCGGATGTTCTCGCTCAGCCCCGGCACCCCCGGGCGCAGCGCGCAGATGCCCCGGATGACCAGCTCGACCGGCACGCCGGCCAGCGAGGCCTCGTAGAGGGCGTCGATGAGCTGCTCGTCGACGAGTGAGTTCACCTTGATCCGGATGCCCGAGGGGCGGCCCTCGGCGGCGTGCCGGGCCTCCCGGCGGATCTTCTCCAGCAGGCCGGCGCGGATGCCGTGCGGGGCCACCATCAGCGAGCGGTAGGTGGTCTGCCGGGAGAAGCCGGTGAGGGTGTTGAACAGGTCGGTGAGGTCGGCGCCGACCCGCGCGTCGGCGGTGAGGATGCCGAAGTCCTCGTAGATCCGGGCGGTCTTGGGGTTGTAGTTGCCGGTGCCGATGTGGCAGTACCGGCGGATGACCCCGTTCTCCATCCGTACCACGAGCGCGGTCTTGCAGTGCGTCTTCAGGCCCACCAGGCCGTAGACGACGTGGCAGCCGGCGCGCTCCAGCGAGCGGGCCCAGCTGATGTTGGCCTCCTCGTCGAAGCGGGCCTTGATCTCCACCAGCACGACCACCTGCTTGCCGGCCTGCGCGGCCTCGATCAGCGCCTGCACGATCGGGGAGTCACCGGAGGTGCGGTAGAGCGTCTGCTTGATCGCCAGCACGTCCGGGTCGGCGGCGGCCTGCTCGATGAACCGCTGCACGCTGGTGGCGAAGGAGTCGTAGGGGTGGTGCAGCAGCACGTCGCCCTCGCGCAGCGTGGCGAACACGCTCTTGGGCGTTTCGCCCTCGGACAGCCGGGGCGGCGTGGCCGGTACGAAGGGCTCGTCCTTGAGCTCGGGCCGGTCCAGGTCGTAGAGCGCCATCAGGGCGCCCAGGTCCAGCGGGCCGGGCACCGAGACGACGTCGGCCGGGCTGATCTCCAGCTCGTGCACCAGGACCTCCAGGATCTGGGGGTCCATCGTGTCGGTGACCTCCAGCCGCACGGCCGGGCCGAACCGGCGCCGGGCCAGCTCGCGCTCCAGCGCCTGCAGCAGGTCCTCGTCCCGGTCCTCCTCGACCTCCAGGTCGGCGTTGCGGGTGACCCGGAACAGGTGGGTGTCCAGCACGTCCAGGCCCGGGAACAGGGCGGACAGGTGTGCTGCGATCAGGTCCTCCAGCAGCAGGAAGACCGCCTGGCCGCTGGTGTCCTTGGACGTGCCGGCGCTGATCGGGATGAACCGCGGCACGTTGTTGGGCACCTTGACCCGGGCGAACTTGGGGTTGCCGGTGTCCGGGTCGCGCACCGAGACGGCCAGGTTCAGCGACAGCCCGCTGATGTAGGGGAAGGGGTGTGCCGGGTCGACGGCCAGCGGCGTGAGCACCGGGAAGACCTGGTCGCGGAAGTACTCGCGCAGCCGCATCGCGTCGGCGTCGTCCAGGTCGGACCAGTGCACGATCCGGATGCCCTGCTCCTGCAGCCGCGGGACGACGTCGGTGTTGAACACGCTGGCGTGCCGGCTCACCAGGTCCCGGGTGCGCTCGCTGACCCGGGTCAGCTGCTCGCGGATGGTCAGCCCGTCGGGGGAGCGGACGGAGAGGCCGGTGCTCTGCCGGCGCTTGAGCCCGGCGATGCGGACCATGAAGAACTCGTCGAGGTTGCTGGCGAAGATGGACAGGAACTTGACCCGCTCCAGGAGCGGCAGCCCGTCGTCCTCGGCCAGCTCGAGCACTCGCGAGTTGAAGTCGAGCCAGGACAGTTCCCGGTTGAGGAACCGGTCGGCGGGCAGCGGCGAGGAGACGGCGGGCACGGGGCGATCCTGCCTCACCGCGATGACCGGGAGACGGCCGACAGGAATCCGGCGGTCCGCGGCCCGATCCCGAGCCGGCGGGCGGCCTGCAGGTCAGCGGGGGTGTCGACGTCCTGGCGGAGCCCCGGCCAGCTCCCCGCCAGCAGCACCGCCCCGCCCGCGGCGTGGGCCGCGGCCGATCCCGCGCCGAACCGCGGCGCCAGCTCGCCCCCGGTCACCGCGAGCAGGGTCGTGCCGCTGCCGGCGGCGTCGACGACGACCGACCGGGGGCAGCCGGCCGCGGCCTGCAGGGCGGCGGTGAGCTCGTCGGGGCGCAGCGCGGGCAGGTCGGAGGAGAGGGCGGCGACCGGGCGGTCGGCCAGTGCCCGGGCCTGCCGGGCGCCGTGCGCCAGCGCCGCGTTCAGCCCGTCGTCCGGCTGGTCGGGCACCGTCCGGGCACCCAGCCCGGTCGCCACCGACGCCGCCCGCGGGTCGTCGGTGACCACCAGGACCAGGGCCACCGCGGAGCTGGCGCCGGCTGCGGCGACGGTGTCGGCGAGCAGGGCCAGCACCAGGTCGGCGTGCACCAGCTCCGCCTGCCCGGGGACGTCGGCACCGAGGGCGGCGGTCAGCGGGGCGAGCCGGGTCTTCGCCGCGGACAGACGCTTCGCCGGGACGACGACCGACCACTGCTGCACCGGCCAACCTCAGCACACCGGGTGCGGCACCGCCGCTGCGGATGTGGTCACCTGCTCACCGACCACCACCCGCCGCCCGCCGAGGAGCGCCCCTGATGAGCACCACCGCCGCCCGGACCGCCGAGGTGGCCGCCGACCTGGCGCCCTACCTCGAGTCGTGGCTGGAGCACCAGCGCCGCCGGCTGCGGGTGCCCGGCGTGCAGGCCGCGGTGCGGGTCGGCGACCGGCTGGTGCTGGACACGGCGCTGGGCGTGGCCGACGCGTCCACCGGGGAGGCGCTGCGGCCCGACCACCTGTTCCGGATCGCCTCGCACTCCAAGGCCTTCACCGCCACCGCCGTCCTGCAGCTGGTGGAGGCGGACCGGCTGCGGCTGGACGACCCGGCCGCCCGGTGGGTGCCGGCGCTGGCCGGGACGCCGCTGGCCGCGGTCACGGTCCGGGAGCTGCTGGGTCACCAGGGCGGCGTGCTCCGGGACGGGGCGGACAACGACTTCTGGCAGCTGCTGCACCCCTTCCCGGACGAGGCCGCGCTGCTGGGCACCGCCACCGCGGCGGACGCGGCGACGTTCGGGCGCAACGAGCACTTCAAGTACTCCAACGTCGGCTACTCGCTGCTCGGGCTGGTCATCGAGGCGGTCACCGGCACCGGCTACGGCAGCCACCTGCAGCAGGCGGTCGTGGACCGGCTCGGGTTGGCCGACACCGGTCCGGAGTGGCGGGCCGACCGGGCGGCCGGGTACGCCACCGGGCACACCGGCCTGCTGGACGGCGAGGACGCCCGGCTGACCATCCCGGCGGTGGACACCCGGGCGATGGCCGCGGCGACCGGCTTCTGGTCCACCGCCGGTGACCTGACCCGGTTCGGTGCTGCGCACGTGGTCGGCGACCCGGCGCTGCTCACCGAGGAGAGCAAGCGGCTGATGCGCCGGCCGGAGTCCGAGATCCGGGTGCACGGCCAGGAGCCGCGGCACTACGGCCTCGGGCTCGACCTGGCGACCGTGGGCGAGCGCCGGCTGGTGGGGCACAGCGGTGGCTTCCCCGGGCAGATCACCCGCACCTGGATCGACCCGGAGGGCGCGGTGGTGGTGAGCGTGCTGACCAACGCCATCGACGGCCCGGCCGATGCACTGGCCCGCGGGCTGTTCGCGCTCCTGGACCTGGCCCTGGCCGCACCCGGGGCCGAGCAGCGCCCGGCCGCGGAGCTGGCGCGCTACACCGGCCGGTTCGCCAACCTCTGGGGCGTCACCGACATCGCGCTGCTCGGCGGCCGGTTGGTGCTGCTGCACCCCGGTGCCCTCGAGCCGGCCGCGGAGTACGCCGAGCTGACCGTGGTCGACGCCGGCACGCTGCGGCTGGAGAGCATCCCGGGCTTCGGCTCGGCGGGGGAGGCGGTCGTCTACGAGTGGGCGGAGGACGGGACGGCGAGCAGCATCCGGGCCGGCGGCGTCACCTCGTGGCCGCTGGAGGTGTTCCGGGCGCGGCGGGCCGGGCAGGTCGCCGGATGAGCGTGCTGCTGCGCCGGGCTCTGCTGGGGGCCGCGGTCCGGGACGTGCTGCTGGTCGGGGGCCGGGTGGCCGCGGTGGGGAACTCCCTCGTCGACGGTGCGCCCGGTCTGCCCGTGCTCCCCACCGGCGTGGAGGTGGTCGACCTGGACGGCGCCGCCCTGCTGCCCGGCCTGGTCGACGCGCACGTGCACCTGGAGCAGTGGGCGGCCGTCCGCAGCCGGATCGACGTCTCCCCGGCGCGGTCGGCCGCCGGGGCCGCCGCGCTGGTCGCGGCCGCCGTCCGGGCCGCGCCACCCGCGCCGGGGGAGGTGGTGCTGGGGCACGGGTTCCGGGACGCGCTGTGGTCCCGGCCCGCGTCGGCGGCGGCGCTGGACGACGCCCTGCCGGAGCTGCCCGGTGTGCCGGTCGTGCTGGGCAGCGGCGACCTGCACACCGCCTGGGGCAACAGCGCCGCCGTCGCCCGGTTCGGGTTCAGCGGCGTCGACGGGCTGGTCCGCGAGCAGGAGGCGATGGACGTGCTGGCCCGGGCGGCCACCGTCGCCCCGGCGGTCTCCGACGGCTGGGTGCTGGCCGCGACCGACGCGGCCGCCGCCCGCGGCGTGACCGCCCTGGTCGACTTCGAGTACGGCGACCTGGTGGCGGCGTGGACCCGGCGGGCTGCCCGTCGGCCGGGGGGCCCGGCGCTGCGGGTGCGCGCCGCGGTGTACGTCGACCGGCTGGAGCAGACGGTCGCAGCGGGGCTGCGCAGCGGCGACCCGCTGCCGGCGGTGGTCGACCCGGTCGCGGCGCAGCGGTTGCGGATCGGCCCGCTGAAGGTCTTCGTCGACGGCTCGCTGGGCACCCGCACCGCGTTCTGCAGCCACGCCTACCCCGGCATCGCCGGAGCCGGGGCGCACGGCCTGCTGCGCACCCCGCCGGCGGAGCTGGAGCGGCTGCTGCGCCGGGCCACCTCCGTCGGGCTGGACGTCGCCGTGCACGCCATCGGCGACCGGGCGACGGCGATCGCGCTGGACGGCTTCGCCGCCGCCGGCTGCACCGGGAGCATCGAGCACGCCCAGCAGGTGCACGCCGCGGAATTGCCGCGGTTCGCCGGGCTCGGGGTGGTGGCCAGCGTGCAGCCCCGGCACGCCCTGGACGACCGGGACGCCGCCGACCAGCACTGGGCCGGGGCGACCGGGCGGGCCTTCCCCTACCGGTCGCTGGTGGACGCCGGCGCGCGGCTGGTGCTCGGCTCGGACGCGCCGGTCGCCGGGCTGGACCCCTGGGACGGCATCGCCAGCGCCGTGCACCGGTCGGCCGACGACCGCGCCCCGTGGCACGCCGAGCAGCAGCTGGACCTCGGCGTCGCGCTGGCCGCCGCCAGCGGCGGACGCCGGGCCGTGCGGGTCGGCGACGTGGCGGACCTGGTGGTGCTGGCCGAGCCGCCGGCGGTGCGGCTGGCCCGGGACGGCGTGCCGGGGCTGCGGTCTCCGCAGGTGCTGGGCACCCTGGTCGGCGGCCGGTGGACCCACCGGACCCCCGCCCTGGGTTGAGCGGAGGGCCGACACCCGACCGGTGGAGGGCCGGGCGCACGTCCGGGAGCGCCGGGAGGCACGATCATGGGACCACTGCGGTCGTCCACGTCCCGGACCGGCCGGCGAGACGGAGGAGGTGACCGGTGTCGCAGGAGCCTCCCGCCCCGCCCGGTGCCGGCACGCCGGCCGCACCCCGGCCGCCGCACCGGGTCACCCGCCGCCCGGTGCCCTGGGCGCTGTGGCTCTGCGTGCTGGTCGTCTACCCGGTCGCCTCGCTGGTGTTCCGGTTGCGCTACCGGCACGGCGAGCGGATCCCGCCCACCGGCGGGGTGCTGCTGGTGGCCAACCACGTCTCCGTGCTCGACCCGCTGGCCTGCGCCCGGCTGGTCTGGGACAACGGCCGGGCGCCGCACTTCCTGGCCAAGGACTCGGTGTTCCGCGGCCTGGCCGGCACCATCCTGCGCGCCGCCGGCCAGATCCCGGTCTCCCGCGGCACCAGCGCGGCGATGTCCTCGGTGCACGCCGCGAAGGCCTCCCTGGACGCCGGCGACGTCGTGGTCATCTACCCGGAGGGCTCGGTCACCCGCGATCCCGGGTGGTGGCCGATGCAGGCCCGCTCCGGCGTCGCCCGGCTGGCGCTGACCACCGACGCCGTCGTGCTGCCCGTGGCGCAGTGGGGCCCGCAGCGGGTGCACGACTACCACACCAAGCGGCTCCACCTGCGTCCGCGGACACCGGCGGAGTACCTGGTCGGGCACCCCGTCGACCTCTCCGCGCAGCGCGCCCGGGTGCGCGCCGGTGAGCCGCTGACCAACGAGCTGCTGCGTGAGGTGACCGACCTGCTGATGGTGCAGATCCGCGACCAGCTGGGGGAGGTGCGCGGCGAGCAGCCGCCGGCTGCGTTCGCCGCCCGGCCGCCCCGTCGCGCGCTGCCCGCCGACCTGCCCGGGGCCGCTGACGGGGGTGCCGCGTGACCCGCGCCGCGGTGTTCGGCGCGGGCTCCTGGGGCACGACCTTCGCCAAGGTGCTCGCCGACGCCGGTTGCGAGGTGGCGCTGCACGCCCGCCGTCCCGAGCTGGTCGAGGGGATCACCACGACCCGGGAGAACGCCGACTACCTGGCCGGGGTGCGGCTGCCCGACGCGGTGCGGGCCACCTGCGACCCGGCGGAGGCGCTGGACCGCGCTGACGTGGTGGTGCTCGCCGTGCCCAGCCAGACGCTGCGGGAGAACCTGGCCGGCTGGGCGCCGCTGCTGCCGGCCGACGCCTCCCTGCTGTCGCTGATGAAGGGCGTCGAGCTCGGGACGACGAAGCGGATGAGCGAGGTGATCTGCGAGGTCACCGGCGCCGGCCCGGACCGGGTGGCCGCGCTGTCCGGGCCGAACCTGGCCCGCGAGATCGCCGAGGAGCAGCCGGCCGCGACGGTGATCGCCTGCACCGACACCGACCGCGCCGCGGCGCTGCAGGCCGCCTGCTCCACCCGCTACTTCCGCCCGTACACCAACCCCGACCTGGTCGGCTGCGAGCTGGGCGGCGCGGTGAAGAACATCATCGCGCTGGCCTGCGGCATCGCCGCCGGGCTCGGCTTCGGTGACAACACCCGGGCCTCGCTGATCACCCGCGGCCTGGCCGAGACGGCCCGGCTGGGCATGGCGCTGGGCGCCGAGCTCACCACCTTCGCCGGGCTGGCCGGGCTGGGTGATCTGGTGGCGACCTGCTCCTCACCGCTGTCGCGCAACCGCACCTTCGGCGAGCACCTGGGCCAGGGCATGTCGGTGGCGGAGGTCCAGCAGATCACCCGGCAGACCGCCGAGGGTGTGAAGACCTGCCGTTCGGTGCTGGACCTGGCCCGGGCGCACGGTGTCGACGTGCCGATCACCGAGGCCGTCGTGCGGGTCTGCCACGAGGGCGAGCAGGCCGGCCGGATCGTGCGCGAGATGATGTCCCGGGAAGCCAAGCCCGAGTGACCCAGCCCGGGTGACCCAGCTGTGCCGGGCAGCCGCCCGGACCGCCCGGCACCAGGAGAGGACCTCTCGTGACCACCCCTGACCCCACCGCCGGGCTCGGCGACGGCACCCGGCTGGTGCACGCCGGCGACGAGCCGGCCGTGCCGGGCACCCCGCTGCGCCCCTCGCCGGTGTTCGCCGCGCCGTACCACCTCGGCGACCAGGCCCCGGGCTGGCAGGGGGCCGACGGGTACGCCCGGCCGGACAACCCGACGCTGCGGGTGTTCGAGCGCGCGGTGGGGGAGCTGGACGGCGGCGACTGCCTGTCCTTCGCCACCGGCATGGCGGCGATCAGCTCCGCCGTCCTGGCCGTGGTGCGCCCCGGGGACCGGGTGGTGCTGCCCTCGGACGGCTACTACGCGACCCGGGTGCTGGCCCGCGACGAGCTCGAACGGCTCGGCGTGCAGGTGCAGCTGGTGCCCACCCTGGAGATCGCGGACGTGGCCGCCCGGGGCGACCTGGACGGCGCCCGGATGGTGCTGCTGGAGACGCCGAGCAACCCGCAGCTGGACGTCTGCGACATCGCCGCCGTCGCGCGGGCCACCGCGGCCGGTGGCGCGGTGCTGGCCGTGGACAACACCACCGCCTCACCGATCGGGCAGCGGCCGCTGGCGCTGGGCGCCGACCTCACCATCGGCTCGGACACCAAGGCGCTGACCGGGCACAGCGACGTCCTGCTCGGGCACGTGAGCAGCGCCCGCACCGAGCGCGGCCGCGAGCTGCACAGCCGGATCGCGGCCTGGAGGAAGACCACCGGCAACACCCCCGGCGCGTTCGAGGCGTGGCTGGCGCACCGGTCGATGGGCACCCTGGACCTCCGGCTGGCCCGGCAGGCCAGCAACGCGGCCGCGCTCACCGAGCTGCTCGCCGGCCATCCCGCGGTCAGCGGCGTGCGGTACCCGTGGCGGCCGACCGACCCCTCCTACGCGCTGGCGGCCGCGCAGATGCTGCGGCCCAACGGCATCGTCTCCGCCGAGCTCGCCGACGCGGACGCCGTGGCCCGGCTGGTGCGCGGCAGCCGGCTGGTGCACGCCGCGACCAGCTTCGGTGGCATCCACACCACGGTCGACCGGCGGGCCCAGTGGGGCGGGGACGCGGTCCCGGCCGGCTTCGTGCGGTTCTCCTGCGGCATCGAGGACACCCCCGACCTGGTCGCGGACCTGACCTCGGCGCTCGGCGCGCTCGGCTAGGGTCGCGGCGATGACCGGGCAGGCGCGCAGGACCAGGGTGGCAGTCGTCTTCGGCGGGCGGAGCGCGGAGCACGCGATCTCCTGCGTCTCGGCGGGGAGCGTGCTGGCCGCGCTGGACCCCGAGCGCTACGAGGTGGTGCCGGTGGGGATCACCCGCGAGGGCGGGTGGGTGCTGCACGACGGCAGCGCCCTGGCGATCGAGGGCGGCCGGCTGCCCGAGGTCACCGGCGGCACCGCGGTCTCCCTCGTCGGCGACCCGGCCGGTCGCGGGCTGGCCGTGCTGGACGCCGGGTCGGCGATCGGCCGGCTCACCGAGGTCGACGTGGTCTTCCCGGTGCTGCACGGCGCCAACGGCGAGGACGGCACCGTCCAGGGCCTGCTGGAGATGGCCGGGCTGCCCTACGTCGGTTCCGGCGTGTTCGCCAGCGCCGCGTCGATGGACAAGGAGTTCACCAAGAAGCTGCTGGCCGCCGCGGGCATCGCCCAGGGCGACCACGTGGTGCTCCGCGATGCCGCCGGTGCCCTGAGCGCGGACCCGGAGCTGCTGGACGAGGCCGCCCGCGAGCGGCTCGGGCTGCCGGTGTTCGTCAAGCCCTCCCGCGCCGGCTCCAGCATCGGCATCACCCGGGTCACCGACTGGGCGCAGTTCCCCGCGGCGGTGGCGACGGCGGCCGCGGTCGACGAGAAGGTGATCGTCGAGGCCGCCGTCCCCGGTCGGGAGATCGAGTGCGGGGTGCTGGTGTCGGCCGGCGGTGGCCTGCCCGAGGCGAGCCTGCCGGCGGAGATCCGGCTGCGGCCGGGCACCGAGTGGTACGACTTCGACGCCAAGTACCTCGCCGACGCCGTCGAGTTCGACGTGCCCGCGCAGCTGACCGACGAGCAGGTCGCCGCGGTGCAGGCGGTGTCCCGCCGGGCGTTCCTGGCGCTGGACTGCCGCGGCCTGGCCCGGGTCGACTTCTTCCTCGGCACCGACCCGGAGACCGGCGCCGACCGCTGGGTGGTCAACGAGGTCAACACCATGCCCGGCTTCACCCCGATCTCGATGTTCCCCAAGATGTGGGCGGCCACCGGCGTGAGCTACCCCGAGCTGGTCGACCGGCTGGTGTCCAGCGCGCTGGACGGCGGGTGACCACCTGGCTGCTGCCCCGGTTCCGGATGGGTGCGGCGGCCCCCCTGCTGCTGCTGGCCCCGCTGTGCGGCTGCTCGACCGCGGACGGCGCCCCGGCGGGGGTGACGACGGCGGTAAGCAGCACCGCCGGCCCGTCCAGCGCCGTGGAGCTGGAGGCGCTGGTGCTCGACGAGGTGCCTGCCGGGCTGCCCCTGGTGCCCGACGACGAGCTGGACCCGCCGGCCGGGGCGAAGACGATCGACGACCTCGCCCGCTACGGCGGCGACGCGGACGAGCAGCGCCAGGTGCTCACCGACTACGGCTACCAGCGCGGCTGGGAGCGGTTCTGGCGCTCCGGTGACGCGGTGACCAGCGTCTTCCTGGACCAGTTCAGCGACGCCGACGGCGCCGCCGCCTACGCCGAGGACCTGGGCCGCAACGACGCGGAGTACTACGGCGGGGAGCTGGACAGCTCGCCGGCCGGGCTGCCCGACGGCTGCGTGCTGATGGCCCGGGACGACGGTGCGCCCCAGCGCGGGCTCGCCGGGCCGGCCGCCTTCGCCTGGTGCTCGGCGGGGGTGTTCACCGTGGCGGTCGTGGTGGCCGGCAGCCCTGCCGACGTCTCGGCCGAGCTGGCCG
>Ga0210040_10005387_pt1 | contig 16318 bp, 12 predicted proteins | sample CryGeyCG12114_NA_FD_185462 | JGI IMG/M metagenome (GOLD analysis project Ga0210040, IMG submission 185462) | Groundwater microbial communities from aquifer - Crystal Geyser CG19_WC_8/21/14_NA (SPAdes) (version 2) | ecosystem: Environmental > Aquatic > Deep subsurface > Groundwater | place: USA... | reverse complement strand
GGCCCGCGGTTTTACCGTAACCATTCAAAAATTCGATCCTTATATTAATATCGATCCCGGAACCCTTAACCCTTACGAACACGGCGAATGCTTTGTAACCGACGACGGCGCGGAAACAGATTTGGATCTAGGCCACTATGAACGTTTCCTGAACACCCCTACCTCCCAGGCTAATAACGTAACTACCGGCAAAATTTACAACCATGTTATAACGCAGGAACGCAAAGGTGCTTACCTGGGCAAAACGGTGCAGGTAGTTCCGCACATTACCGACGAAATTAAACGCCGCCTTTTATTACTGGGCCAAACCGGCGAATACGACATTGTTATTACGGAGATTGGTGGGGTCGTGAGCGACATTGAGTCATTACCGTTTATTGAATCGGTGCGGCAATTGCGCTGGGAACTGCCAACAAACGATTCGGTTGTTATTCACCTAACATTGCTGCCTTACTTAAAAGCCGCCGGCGAATTAAAAACCAAGCCGACCCAGCACTCGGTACGTTCGTTATCCGAAGCCGGGGTGCAACCCGATATTTTAGTTTGCCGCTCCGAGCATCCCATTCCCATTGAAATGCGCAACAAAATAGCCTTGTTCTGCAACGTTAAAGTAAACTCAGTCATAGAATCGTTGGATGCCGATACTATTTACGATGTGCCCTTGCTTATGCGCAAGGAAAGATTAGACGATCGCGTTATAAAAAAGCTAAAGCTTACGCCAAAACAAGATTTGAACCTAGATAGCTGGAAAGAATTTTTGGGCCGATTGAAAAACCCGACGGAAGAAGTAAATATTGCTTTGGTAGGAAAATACGTGGAATTGCCGGATGCCTATAAGTCTATAATCGAAGCATTTATTCATGCCGGCGCCCAGAACGAGTGCAAAGTCCACCTGACTACTATTCAGTCGGAACATATCAACGCAGAGAATGTCTACCATCATTTGCACAATATGGATGGCGTGCTGGTGGCTCCAGGTTTTGGCGTGCGGGGTTTTGAAGGAAAATTAGAAGCTATCCGGTATGTTCGGGAAAACAAGGTGCCTTTTTTAGGAATTTGTTTGGGTATGCAATGCGCTGTAGTAGAATTTGCCCGCCATGTACTGGGTTTGCAGGATGCCGCTTCCACCGAAATGAATCCCGAAACGAACCATCCGGTAATAGATTTAATGGAAGAACAGAAAGAAATTACGGAGAAAGGCGGAACCATGCGATTAGGCGCGTATATTTGCGACCTGAAAAAAGGAACCCGCGCCCATCATATTTACGGCAAAAACAAAATTAGTGAGCGCCACCGGCACCGTTACGAATTTAATAATAAATATCTAACCCAATTTGAAGAACACGGCATGATTGCTTCCGGCATTAACCCGGAAAACAACCTGGTAGAAGTAGTAGAATTACCCCAGCATCCGTGGTTTGTGGCGGCCCAGTATCATCCGGAACTAAAAAGTACCGTACAAGCTCCCCATCCTTTATTTGTAAAATTTATAAAGGCGGCCATTCATCATCAGAAAACGAAAGAACAAATATTAATTAAATAAAACTCAGATTACCACTAATGGATAAAAATTCAACCATAGGCATGGTTATTATTTCGGTCATTATAATTGTATACATGACCTGGTTTGCCCCTGAACCTAAAAAAGAAACTCCTGTCTCTAAAAATTCCCCTGCTGCCACTACTACCGCCCCCCAACAAAACCGTACTTTGGCTGACAAACAGCCGGATTCTTTGGAACTAATAAGGCAACAGCAGGCATTAGGCGCTTTTGGCAAAGCGGCCCAAGGTACCCAGGAGAGATCTACTTTACAGAACGAAAATTTAACCATAACTTTTGATAACCGGGGCGGCCGGATAGATGAAGTTATACTGAAGAAATATAAAACTTGGGACAAGAAGCCCCTTATCTTATTCGATAAAGAAAGCAGTGCTACCGATATTAGCTTTAGAACAAAAGATAACAAAACCATAAAATTATCAGATCTGTTTTTCCGGGCTCAGCCGGTTACCAATGCGGGTAATGCCCAGCAGCTTGTATACCGGGCCGAAGTAGGGCCTAACCAGTACATAGAGCAAACGTATGCTTTGGCCAAAGACTCTTATCTGGTCGATTACAAACTAAACTTCGTCGGGCTGAATAATTTAATTACCAATGCGCCTCTGATTTTTAATTGGAACGACCGTCTGAAGCGGGTAGAAAAAGATTTAAAACAGAACCGGGACCGCTCATACCTCAATTACATGACGGCTGCGGAAGATTTTGATAAAGTTACCGGCAGCGCCAATGAATCCGAAGTAGTTACGGTGGAGGAACCGGTGAAATGGATTTCGAACAAACAAAACTTTTTTTCAGCGGCTATAATTGCGGATAATGCATTTGGTCCGGCTACCCTGAAAGGTACGTTTAACGAAACCGATACCACCGAAGTAAAATCTTTTTCCAGCCAGGTGCAAATTCCGGTACAGGACGTATTAACCGGCAAAGGAAATTACGCCTATTACTTTGGGCCTAACGACTACCAGATCCTGAAAAATTTACCGGCTAATTTTGAAAAGAATATAGATTTAGGTTGGGGTATTTTTTCCTGGGTAAATAAATTATTAGTAATACCGGTATTCAGCTTTCTGGAAAAATTCTTTACTAATTATGGTATTATTATTATTCTGCTGGTAGTATTTATTAAAATGCTCTTGTTGCCGCTTACTTACAAATCTTATCTATCAATGGCGAAAATGAAGGTTTTAAAGCCAGAAATAGACGAAATTAAAGCGAAGAATGAAGGCGATATGCAAAAAAACCAGGCCGAAACCATGAAGCTATACTCCTCTATGGGTGTTAATCCCATGAGTGGCTGTATACCCATGGTCCTGCAGATTCCTATTTTATTTGCGCTCTTAAATTTCTTCCCGAACTCCATCGAACTTCGCCAGGAATCTTTCTTGTGGGCGAATGATTTATCTACTTACGATGAATTTGCCCACTTGCCTTTTGCTATTCCTTTTTATGGCAGCCACATAAGTTTGTTTACCTTGCTCATGACCCTTTCCACAATTTTATATACCTGGTCTAATAACCAGATGAACACGGCCATGCAAGGTCCCATGAAGTTTTATTCTTACCTGATGCCGTTTATGATTATGTTCGTGGTAAACTCTTTTGCGGCAGGCTTAAGCTTATATTACTTTATATCTAATATTGTAACTTTTTCCCAGCAAGCTATTATTCGCCGCTTTGTAGACGATAATAAAATCAGGGCCCGGTTAGAAGAAAATCAAATTAAAAATAAAGACAAAAAGCCGGGAGGTTTTCAGAAACGCTTACAAGACGCCATGAAAGCGGCGCAGGAAAAAGAAGCGCAGCAAAAGAAAGAAAAAGGTAAAAAGAAATAAAGCTTTAATTTTTACAATAATTTAAAATGCCTGGTATATTCTATAAGAATACCAGGCATTTTAATTTTAGCCTCCTTTTTAATCTCTTACCGATATAGATTAATATTCATCAGATCTACCTGATAAAAGCCGATATAAGCTTCTTCGCATAAAACATTTAATATTATACTATTCGTATAGAGGTCATATGAACTAAATAGCTATCAACAAATTTGCTTTCAGCTATGAATTAAAGCTCGTTGTAGGCCAGTAGTTTCGGGCAAAATCTTTATTAACTATAGTTTTTGGTAAATCTTAATTTTGATGAATCGATAAAACTCCAATTTTCATTTATTTAAAAACCGATAAGGTTAGTTAAGGCATTCGAGTTTATATTCTTTTTGTTCCGGACAGCTAAGAAAGCAATATTGGCAGTACCAAAATTACCTTTACCATCATAAACATAAACAAATAAGCGATATGGCCCTGGGTTTTGCGGGCACTTGAGTTTTACGGTGGCGGTGTTATTATTAAATAAAACATTGTTAACCGCTAATGGTTTCATTTCTATATCAACGGAACCATCCAGTTCTGCCCAGTTAGACTCTGGTAAAACTTCCCATTCATACGATAAAGAATCCCCTTCAAGATCATTTACTTTTACATTAGCATAGTAAGTTTCTCCTGAAGCTATTTCGTTGTTGTATGTTTGATTAATAAAATTTAAGGATATATTCTGTATAGCAGGTGCGCGGTTAGTTGGCCATTGGCCTGTCCACATGTATTGTAGCATATCAGCTATGGCTGATTTTCTTCCTTCATCATCAAGAATACTAAACCAGGTGGGTGTACATTCCTGTTTACTTCCCCAAAAAAATGCATAAGAGCCCAAACAAGTGGCAGGGTGATTTAATATATAATTTTTATACAAATTACCCAGATAATCAGATTTTTCTGAACTATTAAACTCGATAGGAGCATGCCATAATGTTACATCCGATTCCCAGTAGCCTCTGAAACTGTACTCAGAAATAATATAGGGTCCATCCCAACCTGCTTCCCGGAGGTTTTTAGTAAAGGTTGGTAAAGCCCCATAAACATTAAAAGATAATAATTTAACGGCAGGGCAATCTTTTTTTATGGTCCGGATTACCCTGGGTGAATAATCATTTACTGCCAAGGTTAAAGGATGATGGGGATCTAATTCCTGAACCATTATTGCAATTTCATTAACCACTTTCCAGACTCTGGCGTTTGCAACCCCCTTTTCTAATTCATTGCCTAAACACCACACCAAAAGTGCCGGGTGATTGCGGTACCGCAATATATCCGCTTTAATCTGCTCTTTTAGATTTTTTACTGCTTCCTGGTCGAAATAATTAAAACCCTCCCTTTCACGCACCATCCAAATTCCAAGCATAACCGTAAGTCCGTTTTCCTGGGCCTGATCAAGAATCCGGTCGGCATCATTGGTGTCCCATACCCGAATAGAATTGCCACCCATTTCCTTTAATTCTTTGAAATGAGAGTAACCGCCTACCCCTTTAATAAAATAAGGTTCACCATTCCTGTACATACTATATCCATTTGCCGTATTTCTAATGCTTACAGTTAGAGAAGTATTATTTTCTGGTAATTCTTGCTTATTACCTTGCTGACAGGAAAATGATATGATTAGAAGTATATAAAAATAATATATTTTATGTATTTTCAATGTAAACTAATTTTTATAAATATACTATAAATTTTGTTATTATATAAAATAATTCATATATATTTGACTATAAATAAACCACAATATAAATATATAATTTCTTCTGGTTAAAAAAGAAATGATAATATAAATTTTAACATTGATTTTGTATTAATTTTTAAGAATTTACATTAATTAACGTAATTGACAGTATAAAAATTTAATTTTCTTACTTCAATAATTTTATTTTAAATTGTTCTTGTTTAACTTATGAGGTATACATTTGTTATAATACTATTAAAATAATTTTCCATTTTGATTATAGTGCGTTTATTTGAAATATATAATTTTATTCTTCGTAATATAAAAAATAACAGCAATTGTTTAACAGTACAGAAAAGATTAATTAATTGCTTTTCTTTTTAAATAATTTATGAGTTATAGTTCAGAAATTGTTATTGCTCATAAGCCTACCCAGAGAGAACAATTTGCCATCAGGTTTTTAATAATTTTAGGAGTATTATCCATTATTCAGTTTGTATGGTGGTTTTTTAAACCTGGCCATGTCGGGTACCCTCCTCTTTATTGGCTTCTTACATTTTCTTTACTTTTTAAAATACTTAAAATGCTTCATGAATGGTATCATTATTATGCCATTCGGGTACCTAAACGGCCAAAAACAACTTATCAATACACGGTAGATATTCTGACAACAGCCTGCCCAGGTGAGCCGCACAAAATGATTATCGACACCTTGGAGGCGGCTCAAGCCATTACTTATCCCCATACTACTTACTTATGCGATGAAGGTGACGATCCGGTGCTAAAACAAGCGTGCCAGCGTTTAGGAGTTATACATGTAACCCGAACTGAAAAGGTGAATGCCAAAGCCGGAAACATTAATAATGCCCTCCGTCAGGCAAAGGGAGAAATTTGTGTAATACTAGACCCGGATCACATTCCCATGCCTGCTTTTCTGGACCGGGTGCTCCCTTACTTTGAAGATGAACAAATTGGTTATGTACAGGTAGTACAAGCTTACTATAATAAACACGAGAGTATAGTAGCTTACGGTGCCGCCGAGCAAACTTACCACTTTTACGGCCCCATGATGATGAGCATGGACACCTATGGTACCGCGCAGGCCATTGGTGCTAACTGTACATTTCGTCGGGCAGCGCTGGATTCTATTGGAGGGCATGCTCCGGGGTTAGCAGAGGATATGCACACTGCCATGCAACTCCATGCTAAAGGATGGAAATCAAGGTACATACCTGAAGTTTTAGCGCGAGGTTTGGTACCCGCCACTATTGCCGCTTATTATAAACAACAGGTAAAGTGGTCGCGTGGGACTTTCGATTTACTTTTTCATGTTTACCCTAAAATATGCAGCAAGCTTACCTGGCGGCAAAAGATTCACTACTTTGTCCTTCCTTTATATTATCTGTTTGGTTTGGTTGGCCTGGTTGATCTTATAATACCAGCAGCGTCGCTTTACACGGGCGAATATCCGTGGAACGTCTCGATGGGGGCATTTCTACTGCATTTTGTGCCGGTAATTGGTATGTCGATACTCATTCGTCAGTATTCTCAACGTTGGTTGCTCGAAAATCACGAAAAAGGGTTTCATATAGTGGGTGGCTTATTACGGGCAGGTGCCTGGTGGGTGCACCTGCTGGGTTTTATCTATACGCTTTTAGGGGTTAAAGTACCTTATATTCCTACTCCCAAAAATGATAAACCGCAGAATCATTTTTGGCTTAGTTTACCCAATATTTTGGTTATTGTAATTAGTTTGGGAGCTACTGTATACGCGAGTTACTATTATAGCTTCAATCTGGGAGTTTGGAAGAGGGCGCTCAAAGAATTTGAAATGCCTCCTTTCTATTCTTATGCTATATTTATGGCATTTTTCGTGTATGTAAATGTGTTTGTACTCACTTTTAGTGTAATTATTGGTCAGGAAAAATTCCTGGCCAGTTTTATAAAAACCTTTAAAAAAGTTATAAGTCACAAAAGCCTAAACCCCATATTTGTATACGCCAGGTTTTATATCTGGAAAACTGAACAAAGGATATATAATTTACTTAGTAGAAAGGCGGCATTGCTTTCCTTTCTTTTACTGGCCTTTATCTCGGTTTTATTTATAATCAATAATCAGACTATCAGAAAGTATTTTGGTTTTGGAAATACAAAAAAAGTAACTCTAATGCAAGATAGTACCGTTCTAACAGGAGTTTACGTTCCTGAAATGGATAATGGAGAAAACTTTGCCCGTATCAACAATTTAGAAAATACAATAGGTAAACCGTTTAAAATTATTTCTTTTTATCAGGCCTGGGGGCCCAATAGTATTTCTTTATTTCCAACCAAAAGGATACGGGCTATAATAGAAAAGGGGGCACAACCTCTCATTACCTGGGAACCCTGGACGAGTACTTTTCCTGAATTTCAGAACCATCCGGACCTTAAACAAAACCGCAAAGTATTTAAAGCTATCAGCCAAGGCCTATTCGATGATTATCTGCGAAAATATGCGGCCCTTATTAAATCGCAGCCAACCCGTTTTTTTATCCGCTTTGCCCACGAAATGGATAACCCGCAATACCCTTGGTCCACGACCGGTAACAATACCCCCGAGGAATTTATTGCTGCCTGGCAGTATATTGTTCACTTTTTTGAGCAAGAAGGTGTCAATAATGTAGATTGGGTTTGGAATCCCTGGAATGAGGCTGCTGTAAACCTTTATTATCCCGGCTCAAAATATCTGGACTGGATTGGCATTACTTGTCTTAATTACGGACTAGCCGGGAATGATGGTGAATGGCATTCCTTCCAGGCACTTTATGAACCCTATCGTTATAGTATATCTAAGTATCCGGATGCTGACATTAGTAAAAAGCCGGTCATGTTAACAGAATTCGCATCTACTAATTACGGTGGAAATCAGGCGATGTGGCTGGAAAATGCATTGCAGCGCCTAGAAAATTATCCGGAAATCAGATCTATAGTTTTCTTTAACTCCGAAAAAGATGCCAATTGGGCCACCTTGTGGCGTCCGGATAAAACCTCTAGTACTATCAATTGGAGCTTTGATACCTCAAAGATAACGCTTGAAGTTATACGTCAGCAATTACAATCAAAACCTTTTATTTCTCCCTCATCAAATCAAAACAGTAAAGCCGGTATTCAATCCAAATAAAAACCGGTGAGTACATTATTACCCTTATCCGGGTAGTGTCTCAATTTAAATTTATTTTATTTCTGTTTATCCTTTGTAAGGACCTTGTAAGTTTTGCTTGAATGCTCTCTATTAAACAACATACCAATTCCTTCAATCAAACTTCCAAGTAATTTTAAAATTCCTTCCATATTCTTTAATTTTTGCTAAATCCTAAGATACGCGTATTGTACTTAATCGGTCAAGCATTAAAAATAAATTCAAACTAAGACACAACCATTTTAACCCTAAGCGCCTTGCATTTCAAAATACCAGGTATTTCAAGGTTATAATAGCAGCATTTAAATCTTTCAGGTAAAGCTTATTTCTAACCTTATTGGTGCGAATTAAACAATGAACTCAAATAGGCTTTAATGTTAAAATGAATTGTAAGTTTAAAAACAATAATACGCTACCATCATTATTCCCGAAACTTTTACCACATTTGCAGGAAAATAAATGCAGTTGGTTTAATATTAATAATTCTTTAAAGTAAGAAGTGGAACAAACAAATAAATTACGGATAGGCATTTCAATTGGTGATATAAATGGCATAGGTCCGGAAGTAGTTTTAAAAACCCTGGCCGATCCCCGTGTTCTGAACCATTTAGTACCGGTTATTTATGCTTCCGGCAATTTAGTAAATCAATTGCGAAAAAACCTGAACCTGGAAAACTTCTCCTTTCAACAACACCGGTCGGCAACTAACCTGGATTTAAAAAAAACCAATGTAATAAATTGTTGGGAATCGGAGTACGAACTTAGTCCCGGTACGCCTACTAAAGGGTCGGGTAAGGCCGCATTAGAATCTTTGCGGGCCGCTTGCCTGGATTTAAAAGAAAACCGGATCGATGGCTTGGTTACGGCGCCCATAGATAAAGATAATATTCAAGCCGAAGATTTTCATTTTCCCGGACATACCGAATTTTTAACTTCTTACTTTGCGGCACCCGAAAGTCTGATGTTTCTGGTTAGTGAGCAATTGCGGGTGGCCACCGTAACGGGCCATATGCCTTTAAAAGATGTTGTGCAAAAGTTAACCCCGGAGTTAATCATTTTAAAAGCTATTATACTCCTGGAATCACTAAAAAAAGATTTTGGTATATTAAAGCCGCGCATTGCCGTACTGGGATTGAATCCCCATGCCGGTGAAAACGGTTTATTGGGCAAAGAAGAAGAAGAGTTAATTATTCCAGCTCTGCGTATTTTGAAAGAAAAGGGATTTTTGGTTTTTGGCCCCTTCCCGGCCGATGGTTTCTTTGGTACCGGTAATTACAAACAGGTAGATGCCGTACTGGCGATGTACCACGACCAAGGTTTGATACCTTTTAAAACGTTAGCCTTTGATAATGGCGTAAATTTTACGGCCGGTTTACCAGTAGTACGTACTTCGCCAGATCACGGCACGGCTTATGATATTGCCGGAAAAAACCTGGCCCGGGAAACCTCTTTTCGCGAAGCCTTGTTTCTGGCGGGTGACATTATCCGAAAACGCCAAAGTACGTATAGCAATATACTGAAATAAGAAGTAATATTTTTTAGATTAAGATAATTTAACTACTTTTGCGCTTTGCTTAGAAATTTGGATTGTGAAGAAGATAAAAGAATACGATATCAATCTGGTTAACCTCAAGGATAAGATCCATGAGTACGACTTTAGTTTAGATAATGATTTTTTCGCCTTGTTCGAGCAAAACTTGGTGAATGGTGGTTCTTTAAGCGCGCATGTTGTGTTGGATAAATCACCACTCCTGCTCAATTTTGAGTTTTATATACAAGGTACCGTAAATTTAATTTGTGACCGCAGCCTGGAAAACTTTGATTATCCGGTTGAGATAAAAGAAAATTTACTGGTGAAGTACGGCGACCGGGAAATAGAATTGGATGATAACGTCCTGGAGATTCCCCAAAACACGCAGAACCTCAATATTGCGCAGCATTTATTTGATTATATTGGGTTAGCAATACCCATGAAAAAGTTGCACCCACGTTTTGAGGTTGATGATAATACGGATGATGATATCCTGATTTACTCTACCGCTCAAAACCAAACTATTGCAGATGGCGAAAGCAACCCGGAGGAAGTAGTTGATCCCCGCTGGGAAATTTTAAAAAATATAAATAAAAATTAATTACTGTTAATACAATTCTTAGTACATAAAAATGGCACATCCTAAACGTAAGATTTCCAAAACCAGAAGAGACAAAAGAAGAACGCATTATAAGCTTACACCCAGCACTACTTCTGAATGTTCTAACTGCGGATCACCGGTACTGTATCACCGCGTATGTTCCGAATGCGGTTATTACCGTGGCAAGCAGGCTATCGAGAAAGAAGTAGCTGCTTAACTATGAGAATAGCCCTGGACGCTATGGGCGGCGATTTTGCGCCGGAATCTATCATTGATGGTGCCATTATGGCTTCACAACGTTTAGAACAGGATGCAAATATAGTTTTAGTTGGCAAGAAAGACCTTATTGAGTCACACTTAAAGAAGCGGGATTTCACCTCTTCCGGGATTTCAATTATTCATGCGGAAGAGGTGATTGAAATGGGTGAGCATCCTACTAAAGCCCTTTCGCAAAAGCCGAACTCCAGTATTAGTATTGGATATCATCTGTTGAAAAACAAGGAAGTTGATGCTTTCTGCAGCGCCGGTAATACCGGTGCCATGATGGTTGGTGCCTTGTTCAGTATAAAAGCTGTACCCGGTGTATTACGCCCATGTATTGCCAATGTGTTGCCTAAAACCGATGGCCGGACTGGTGTATTTTTAGATGCCGGGGCTAATGCTGAATGCAAACCGGAAACATTGGAACAATTTGGTGAAATTGGTACTATATACGCCAAATACGTGCTGGGTATTTCTAATCCCAAAGTAGGTTTGATGAATATGGGCGAAGAAGAAGGGAAAGGCACGGTAACAATGCAGGCTACGCACCAGTTATTAAAAGCAAATCCGACCATTAACTTTATTGGTAATGTAGAAGGACGTGATTTGTTTAATGACCGGGCCGATGTGATTGTGTGCGATGGATTTACTGGTAATGTAATATTGAAGATGGCGGAGTCAATCTACGATATCATGGCCGGCAAAAATATGTCGGACCCTTTCTTTGACCGGTTTAATTACGAAGCAGAAGGCGGCAGCCCTATATTGGGTATTAACGGCAATGTTGTTATTGGTCATGGTGTTTCTAGCCCTTTAGCTACCAGTAATATGCTGGGCTTAGCCTACAAATTAGTTAAATCTAATATTCCCGAACATTTCAAAAACACGTATAGTGCCTGATCATTTATTTTAAGGCACCCGTTAGCTTTATGAGTAAAATAACTGCTGCTATTACCGGCGTAAGCGGATACGTTCCGGACTACGTTTTAACCAATAAAGAACTGGAAACCTTAGTGGAAACAAACGATGAATGGATTGTTTCCCGTACCGGTATAAAAGAAAGAAGAATCTTAAAAGGTGAAGGTTTAGGAACCTCTTACATGTGCAACATTGCCGTGCAGGACCTTCTTAAAAAAACTAATACCCATCCCGAAGAAGTAGAATTATTAATTTGTGCTACTACTACCCCGGACATGGTTTTTCCGGCCACCGCTAATATTATTTGCGATGCCATAGGGGCCAAAAACGCTTTCGGCTACGATTTACAAGCGGCTTGTTCCGGTTTTCTGTTTGCCTTAACTACCGGCACCCGGTTTATAGAATCTGGTAAGTACAAAAAAGTAATTATAGTAGGTGCCGATAAAATGTCGTCTATCATTAATTACGAAGACCGTACCACCTGCATTATTTTTGGCGATGGCGCAGGAGCCGTCATGCTGGAACCTAATACGCAAGGCTACGGTATTTTAGACGAAAAAATGTATTCGGACGGATCCGGCGCCAATTTTCTGCGCATGAAAGCCGGCGGTAGCCGTTATCCTGCTACTGCCGAAACGGTGGCTAATAAAGAACATTCTGTTTACCAGGAAGGCACCACGGTATTCAAATTTGCGGTAAAAGGCATGGCCGATGTTGCTGCTGAGATAATGGAGCGTAACCAACTGACCGGCGATGATATTGCGTGGTTAGTGCCGCACCAAGCTAATAAACGCATTATCGATGCTACCGCATCGCGCATGAACGTAGGTATGGATAAGGTAATGCTAAACATAGAGCGGTACGGCAATACCACCAGTGGCACTTTGCCTTTGTGCCTTTGGGATTATGAATCTCAATTAAAAAAAGGGGATAAAATTATTTTAGCTGCTTTTGGCGGTGGATTTACCTGGGGAGCCATGTACGTGAAGTGGGCCTACGATACCCTTCAAAACTAATAAGTAAGTACCCTAAAATGAATAAATTTTAATTTAGGGTATTTTTTTGTTCTTTTACATAAATTAAAGCTCCTTCCGGGTGCTTTTTCTTTTACAATTAAAAATTACGGAAACTCTAAAAACTTAAATCTCAGGCTATTTAAATAAACTGAGAAAAGAATATAACATGGCAACTACTGCGGATTTTAAGAATGGACTATGCCTGGAATATAACGGCGATCTTTACGTGATTACAGAATTTCAGCACGTAAAACCCGGTAAAGGTCCGGCTTTTGTGCGTACCAAATTAAAAAATATAAAAACCGGCAAAGTAATAGATAACACCTTTAATGCCGGGGTAAAAATAACCACCGCCCGGGTAGAGCAACGTCCGCACCAGTTCCTGTATAAAGATGATTATGGTTATACCTTTATGGATATAAATTCTTTCGAACAGGTAGTTTTGGAAGAAAAGCTGGTTCCTTTTGCCGATTTATTAAAAGATGGTCAGGAAGTTACCATCTTATTCCATGCCGAAACCGAAACGCCTTTAACCTGCGAAATACAGCCATTTGTGGAGCTGCGCATTACCTATACCGAGCCCGGTATTAAAGGCGATACTGCCACCAATGCTTCAAAAGCAGCCATTGTGGAAACCGGCGCTACCATTCAGGTTCCATTATTTATTGAACAAGACGAGTTGATAAAAGTGGATACCCGTACCTACACCTACGCTGAACGTGTAAAATAGCCTATGAAACCAAAAGAATTACAAGAACTCATTGACTTTATTGCCAAGTCGGGCCTGAATAAAGTAGACATTGAAACTGAGGAATTCAAGCTTTCGGTAAAACGCGATCCGGATGCGCCTAAAGTACAATACGTGTCATCTGCCGATACTGCTACACCGGCTTTACCGGTAACTCCTGCTGCTCCGGCTATCCCTGCTGCTTCTCCAGAAACGGCTACCCAGGCGGCAGCTACTCCAGCTACTAAACCCGCTGCCTCCGACGATGCCAGATACGTTACCATTAAAGCGCCTATGATTGGCACTTTATATCGTTCTTCCTCTCCCGATTCACCTCAATTTGTGAATGTTGGTGACGAAATTACCAAAGGCCAGGTAATCTGCATCATTGAAGCTATGAAGTTATTTAATGAGATTGAAGCCGAAGTTTCCGGTAAAATTGTAAAGATCCTGGTCGATAATGCGACCCCGGTAGAATATGATCAACCCTTGTTCCTGGTAGACCCCAGCTAAAATAATTATGAATTAAAAATTAAATATTATGAATGATTTTTTTCATCATGATTTTTAAAGAGACAATTTTTAATTTCTAATTTTTAATTTCTAATTTAATCATCTGTGTTTAAAAAAATATTGGTAGCCAACCGCGGCGAAATTGCCTTACGCATTATTCGGACGTGTAAAGAGATGGGGATAAAAACGGTAGCGGTATATTCTACTGCCGATAAAGAAAGCCTGCACGTACGATTTGCGGATGAAGCAGTTTGTATTGGCCCACCGGCCAGTTCGGCCTCCTACCTCAACATACCTAGCATTATTTCGGCAGCAGAAATTACCAACGCCGATGCCATTCATCCGGGTTATGGATTTTTATCCGAAAACGCGGAATTTTCCCGTGTTTGCCAGGAAAATGGTATTAAGTTTATTGGGGCTACTCCCGAAATGATTAACGCCATGGGCGATAAAGCTTCGGCCAAAGCCACTATGAAAAAAGCCGGCGTGCCCATTGTGCCGGGTTCGGAAGGATTATTAAAATCGATCCAGGAGGGCATTAAAATAGCGAATAAAATCAAATACCCGGTAATTTTAAAAGCTACCGCCGGTGGTGGCGGACGGGGCATGCGCATCATTAACAGCGATGATGAATTTGCCAAGGCTTGGAACGATGCCCGCACCGAAGCTAAAAATGCTTTTGGTGATGATGGTGTTTACCTGGAAAAATTTGTGGAGGAGCCCCGTCATATCGAGATTCAGTTAATAGGTGATCAGTTCGGCAAAGCCTGTCATTTATCCGAAAGAGATTGCAGTATTCAGCGGCGTCACCAAAAACTGATTGAAGAAACCCCCTCCCCTTTTATTGATAATAAATTGCGGGATGCCATGGGTAAAGCCGCTATTGCGGGGGCTAATGCCATACAATACGAAGGGGTAGGCACCATCGAATTTTTGGTTGATAAAAATAAGGATTTTTACTTTATGGAGATGAATACCCGCATCCAGGTAGAGCACCCCATAACGGAAGAAGTAATCAACTACGACCTTATAAAAGAGCAGATAAAAGTAGCTGCCGGCATTCCAATTTCGGGCAAAAATTATTATCCCCAGATGCACGCCATAGAATGCCGCATCAATGCCGAAGATCCGGGCAATGGTTTCCGCCCTTCGCCGGGCAAAATAACCACTTTGCACATACCAGGTGGCCACGGCGTACGGGTAGATACCCACGTTTATGCCGGCTATACCATTCCGCCTAATTACGATTCGATGATAGCCAAGCTGATAGTATGTGCCCAAACCCGAGAAGAAGCGCTGGTAAAAATGAAAAGGGCATTAAGCGAATTTGTAGTTGAAGGCGTAAAAACCACCATTCCCTTCCACCTGAAAATGATGGACGATGAAAACTTTAAATCCGGTGATTTTACTACTAAATACCTGGACACTTACGATTTTAGTGATTTAACTTAGTTCGTTATTCGTTTTTCGTTATTCGGATTTAAAAAGAGGCTGCCCCAAAATAGGGCAGCCTCTTTTTATACTGATACTGGATTCCGAACAACGAATTACAACTCACTTTTTTCCGAGGCATCAACCAGTGTTTCCAGATCCTGATACCACTCTGCACCATACTTACGGATAAGCGGTTCTTTTAAAAATTGGTACACCCGCACCCCTAAGTCCGCACCAAAACCACAAGCCGGATTGCAGATTTCCCATTTATCATAGTTTAAAGCTTCAAAACCGTCGTACTTAGTTATCCGGATCGGGTATAAATGGCAGGAAATTGGTTTCTTCCAGCTTATTTTTCCATCCAGGTAAGCTTGTTCAATACCACATTTTAATGTCAGGTTGTTGTCGTAGATAGCGTATGCGCACTCCCGGTCGTTAATGGTAGTAGTAGAAAAATCGTCTTCCCAATCTTTTATATACAAGCCTTGCTTTGCTATGGCCTGCTGACCGGCCTCCGATAAGTAAGGTTTTATATGTTCGTAATTATCCTGTAATATTTGCAGTTCTTCTTCTTCCAGCGGGGCACCTAAATCGCCTTCTACGCAGCAAGCTCCTTTACATTTATCCAGGTTACAAACAAAAAATTTATCTTTAACATCGTCGCTGATGACGGTGTGTTGCAATACAATCATGTTTAATGTTTTGAAAACAATACAAAAGTACAACTAATAAAGTTCTCAAACAGTATTTCTCCCGAATTGCTGACTATCTTCCATCAATGCATTTATGTTGATTTATAAAGTTATCAAACCCAACTTAAGTACCTGAAACAATCATAATCAAAATCATAAAATTGAACTTAAAATTAATTTACAGGTAAAAAACACTTGCTAAAGCAGTTTAGTTTTGTTATATTTCAATACTGATTAATGTGCTATGAAAAAATTACCTACCAACTGGCTTACCGACGGCCTAATTGATTTTGAATACAAAAAATACCTGCTCTTAGCTTATTTAAAATGTGTTCAGGAA
>Ga0210040_10005386_pt1 | contig 16318 bp, 13 predicted proteins | sample CryGeyCG12114_NA_FD_185462 | JGI IMG/M metagenome (GOLD analysis project Ga0210040, IMG submission 185462) | Groundwater microbial communities from aquifer - Crystal Geyser CG19_WC_8/21/14_NA (SPAdes) (version 2) | ecosystem: Environmental > Aquatic > Deep subsurface > Groundwater | place: USA... | reverse complement strand
TCTTCTCGCTGAACTTGAACGAGTAAAGGCTCCTGTCACGGTCGTGTGCGCGCCTCAGTCGCTGACTGTCCTGTCGACCCTGACAGCAGAGGCGTCTACGTGGCGCGAGTCTACACACGGGTGCGAGAGAAGTTCGTTATGTCTACAGCTTCGAAACTCTCCGATGTATTCGTATAAGCCTTCCAGAATCAAGTTCGACAATTTGAGCAATTCCTTAGACCCAACGACTTTCCAATTGCATACTATATACGGTTCGATGCCGCTACCAATATGGATATTGTGAAGCCCGTCATCGCGTACACAAACTCCTCGGCCGAATACAGTACACCATTTTTTTTATTAGGTCTTGTTGTTCCCCTTGTCCGTCGGAGAAGTTCTAGGTGCACCTGCACCTCCCGCTCGGTCGGGATTCCCTGACATTTCTGTCGACTCCTTTGCGACACCATTGCCTGGCTTCTTCTTGTCTGGGTCGAAGTGAGTATCCTGTCGGTTGCCCTGGCTGGAGCTCGGTGTCTCGCCCTCAGCGGCATACTGCTTGAGATCCTTGTAGCTGACGGCGTCGAGGGCCGATTGGTGGGTTGCATGGAGGTATACTTGAGGCACAGCGCTCTTGCTCAGGGAGCCCTTAGCTGCTGCATCGAATGCTTCCTTCCACCTGCTGGCGCACAAGCACCACTTCATTCCGGGCTTGACGCCAACGTCTTTGAGATTGTTGCCATTGTCGGCACTGAAATCAAGAAATTCCTTGGAGACTTGGGCTGCTATGGAATGATTGCCCTTGTCTTCGGGACCCGTTCTGCAGTATCCGTCGCGGTAATAGCCGGTGGGCGGGTCTTTGGAGAATAGAGCTAATTGTCCACCAGCAACTAAGGGAATGTCAGTGTTTGCTCCTTATAGCAAATCGATGACAATAGAGCCGTGAGGCGACTCCAAATGCTTTGGCATACCATTCTTGTTGAGCATGGTCTGCTTGGTCGAGGTTTGTTGTTTTGTTGCCATCTTGTCGTCTTTTTCTCCGAAGAGTGCTTACTTTGCAGTTAGGAAGAGTAGGCCGGCTATATCGACGGGGTTTGAATGCTACTGCAAGTTTTGGGATTGTGAGTAGGTGAGAAGCAAGTAGTGGTTGAAAGAGACGTAGCAACACACTGAGCTCTGCCAATGTGCCAATGGCAGAAAAAAACGTAACTTGAAGCTCGAGCTCAAATGTCAGTGACGACTTGCCTGATGACGTTCTACATCGTGCCCGTGATCCGCTTCAATCGTGCTTCCCGAATCCCGTCACCTTCTCCGCGTTCGTGTTCGACTCGGAGCTCGGACAAGGATGAACTTGACGGGGGCTAATGCAGGTCCGCGATCTTTCTAAGCTTGATCGGGCATGTACAAACCTCAGGCTACCTGCCTAGGTACTAGCAGGCTCAGGCTGGGTACTAGTAGGCATCTTCTTCTTCTTCTTCCGCTCAGCAACGTGCTTTCAAGGACATCGCAAGCACTGTCATCTCTCTATGGAGGTACTTTAACAAACCTGGGAAAGTAGTCTCAAGAGGTGAGCGTCGCATTCATACACTTCAGAACTTCCACCAACACCTGCATATGAGATACATGACGTCACAACACAAGGGCATTTCATCCGAGCCTGATCTTCCGAGCCGAGATGAATGCAGGTGCCTGAGGTGGATGTCTACAGTGCACAGTGTGCGTGTGAATCATATCGCCTCCATCCCACTATAGTCAGAACTGTACTATTGTGGCTGCTTAAATAAATGACAACTCCTCCAGAATACTTCGTACCTCGCCCCTCCACATGATCCAGGCAGGACGAGCCTGGCAGCACTAAGGATCTCACCGTGCCGCATTATGGATTTCCGGCCGGAGTGTTCGTTGCTGCTAGTATCGCTACTGTCCAAGCTTCCAACTCGCCGGTTCTCTCCCCTCATAGTGATCTTTGGTCTGCTTTACAAGGCCGGATTATGTCTATCACCATTGGTAACTTCGAGGCTTGAGTTCAAAGCATTACGGTCCATACACCACTCTCTACACGGATAATTGCCGAGCCTTGCCCGATATCCGGCTAATGCTCCCCGACCGTGCGGAGATGCCCTTAAAGTACGCCACAAAAGGTTTTATCCTCTATCCCCAGATATTTGTTGCTGACTATGTCGTGTTCTTTTGTCCTTTGACGCGTTACTGTGTAGGAAAGGTCATCCATACTTGATTGCAATTTTCGTGTTCCATTGCCATGTTGCGTAGCGGCGGCGATACGCTTCGACTTTCAATACTTCTACCTCGGGCTCTCGAGAAGGACGTGCCAAACAATGGGTCACACACACAGCCGTGGCGACCATCTCCTCACTGAAACCACCAGATTACCAGCTGCCAGAGTACCAGACATCGAATACCGCTACCTAACGTTCGACACGGAGGTGCCACTTGTTCCTGTCCTGCCAGATGGAATCAAACATGAGCTTCCAACCAGTCCTAACCTGAAAAAATATGATGACCCTTTTACATGGTCTCTGAAGCGCAAGAATCTCATGACTTACCTGGCATGCTCAGTCAATATCACTGCTGCATATTCAGCAGGTTCTTATGCTTCGCCAGCGTTTGAGCTAACGGAAAAATGGCACATCTCGAATACTTTGTATAGCTTTGGTATTACCATATTCACGATTGGGTTTGGCGTTGCTCCCATGGTACTTGCGCCCTTTTCTGAGATAAACGGAAGACGACCTGTCTTCATCGTGACAGGCCTGCTCTTCGTCCTCTGCCAGCTCTGCTGTGCGATCACACAGTCGTTCGGCGGCATGCTCGCTTCACGCTTCTTCCTCGGTGTCGGCGGCTCGACCTTTTCGACCATGGTTGGTGGTATTCTGGCAGACGTTTGGGTGACAGCAGACCGCAACACTCCTATGGTTCTCTTCACTGGAGCCACCTTATTCGGCACAGGCCTAGGTCCTCTTGTCTCAGGATTTGTGGCCCAGAATCTCTCCTGGCGCTGGGTATTTTACATCCAGCTCATTACAAGTGGCGTTCTCATCACTTTAGTGACACTTTTCTTCAAAGAGACTCGCGGAAGCATCATTATCAGCCGCAAGGCCAAAGCTCTAAACAAATGGTACGAACAGCTTGAAGCGTCTGGCGCCATCGGCATGGAAGCCACTCTGGCCACTTCAGGTCCCGACCTCGAAAAGCGCAGTCAGCCTACCACAAACACACCCCAACGCATCCGTTTCAAGGTCGCCGCCGATGAAGAACGCGCCACCCTGTTTCGCATGATCTCCCTCTCACTCTATCGTCCCATCCATATGCTCTTCACTGAACCCGTCGTCTTCTGGTTTTCCCTCTGGATCGCCTTCTCCTGGGCTGTCCTCTACCTCCAATTTGGCTCCATTCCACTAGTCTTCCAGATGAACCACGGCTTTGACCTGCAGCAAAGCGGCGCTGTGTTCGCCGCCATATGCGTCGGCAGCATCATATCTACCTTTTTGTCAATCTACCAAGAGAATTGGGCCGTGCGCCGTTACCCGGAACGCTTCACTGGCAGCCCCGAAGGCAGACTGATCTTCGCGTGCGTCGAGTCGGCGTTCATGCCCATCGGCTTATTCTGGTTCGGTTGGACATGCTACTCCAGCATCCACTGGATCGTACCCACCATTGCAATCACGATAGCGACCATGGGTATCTTCAGCATCTACCTCGCCACCTTCAACTATACGGCAGACGTGTATGGGAGCTTCGCATCCTCGGCGCTGGCGGCATCGGGCTTGTGTCGGAACTTTTTGGGTGGGAGCTTCCCACTCGTGACGAGGCAGATGTTTACGGGAATGGGCTTCCAGGCGGCGAGTAGCTTGCTCGGCGGCATCGGCCTGGCCTTGACTTTGGTGCCGTGGGTGTTGCTATTCTTCGGCCCGAAGATTAGAGCCAGAAGTAAGATTGCGACGGCGTTTGCAGCGAAATAGTACAAGAGAAGATAAATGAAGAAAGAAAGCGTGAGCATCGTATATATGGAAATCACATGGCATGACGTGAAAATGCGATGTATTACTCCCCGAGTGATCGTCCTTCCGCATCCGTACTACAGAAGATGTCCGATCAGGTAGCCCACTGACAGTCGACCTTGCAAGTACTCAGATGAAAGGGAGTGGAGAAATGTCGGAGTAATGTCCTCTCAGCGTGCTCGCTCTTTGGACGTGTTTCGAACTTGTCAAGTCGGAATTGTGACCTATGAGGATATGGACACCGTTCGAAAATCGAGACATGCGTGGCTCTAAAGCCAATGGAGGTCAACGTGAAGTGGCCTTACAGCACATGCCGCATGGCTGTGAATGGAGCAGAAGGAGCCAGACAGGAAAAGCACCACTGGCAGTGGTGGATTTGCAAGGGTGCAAATTGGCCAAGAGCTTACGGAAGCCTTGGCTAGTTTGCTTACTCAAAGTCTTGGAACAGCTAGATGTCGTCCTTTCTCGGACTACTACAATTGTATGAGTAGATACACAGTACCCACTGCTATACTCGTTGACAAGTGTTATAGTAACCCGACCGCCTCGAGTAACAACCCCGTTAGCCATCAATGAGACTTCAGACTTGGGTCTGTTTGACGACCCTTAAGCATCTCACCCTGTCCGCACGAAAAACGTCGGCCTTACCAACGAAGGCTTCGACTCTTTGTCGACGACGAAGCTCCGAATGTTACAAACTCACGTATTGGTTGCGCGGTACCTCAGGACTCCGCCAGACCTCTCAGCACAGCCTTGTCACATAAATTGAGGTCTGTCTTGCCTCGACAAAGGATCGTTTGTGCTTTTCAGCGACAAAGAACTTGGAGCTTACATGGAGGTTACCACCATTCATAGGTCGTCAAAGACAACAGGTATTGTGAAATTGTCCCCCGACTTCTTTGTAGTAACAAAATCCATTATCACAATCCTAGTCTGTTGTCCTGGCTTTGTGCTTTATTGCTGATGTGTACACAATCATACGGATTCTTCGACCTTGGCTGCCACGGCTTCTACACATCGCAAACCCATCATCAGACACGAGAGTTTGTGACGCAAAGGATCTCGCCGTACCCATACACCATTCTCGCCTAACCAAGATTCAGTTACACGCATACGAAATGGAGCACAGCAGGTCTGTCTACCGCGCACAGCTCCTCGAAGCACTGACAAATGCGCCACATCAACTCCTTACTAAGCATCTAGGCCCCTCTCCATCAGCAATAGACTCCGAGTGCAAAATGTGTCATGTGCCAATGACCGGATCAACGTCTAGTCTTCGGCATGACAGAAATCCAGCCGGAGAGCGTGGCTGCCGGATGATCGCCTGTGAAGAATGCTGGCTGGACTGGGCCGAACAATGTGCCGTCAGCTATATTGACGTGACATGTGGCAACTGCCGTGCGACGCTCCTCACCGCGCCCGGAAGACCATCTCACCAACGACCTCCGCCCTCTCCTTCACCCTCTCCACCCAGACCACGACGTGAGCCCCCTCCTCGATACCGCATCACTCGCGATGTGTTCAGCGCCAACGAGGTATGGCGTAGGATAACGGTAAGCGATACCATTGTGTACTCGTTTGTCCACCGTGATGAGATACATGCTTTGCCTCTCGACGAGGAGACCCGCACGTGGTTCGATTATTGGACACTCCTGCCCTGGGCCCGACCTCATCAGATCCTCTTGGACGGTGTCACGTACGACGTCAACTATCACACAATTTGGCTGCGGTGGCGGAACACGCGCACCAACACTTGGAATCTAGCTCCGTTATCTGCTCGAGTTCTCGCCGATCTTGTGGTTCACATGCGGCACAATGCCTGGGGCAATTACCGTGCGTTGAATGTGTTACGGCAACAGTATTATCTGACATCACAATACATACTGGAATTGAGGCAGTGAGGTAAGTCAGGTAAGTCAGGTAAGTCAGGTAGGGCAGGGAAGTGCTTGAATCTATCATCCTCTTTCGTTGAACCCGAACCTCTAGAGCTGACCAATAGCGTTTCTTTTAAAGCGGAAGGACCAGCCATGCCATACTGCCGAGCTTCCTCGACTGGATTGAGCATCGCCTATCCTGCTTTGTAGCTCTACGCGAGCACCTACCGTAAGTGATCTCAGTCATAGTAATCAAATCGGTCATCTTTATCTTGATACCGCTTTTTAGAGTACCACTCATACTCTACCCCTTCACTGTGATCGTCGCTCAGTCTTTTCCGCTTATACGTGAACTCCAGCTGACTGGCCCTTCGTCTCCTTCCCCTTGCAAATTCTGTCAAAAAGTCATCTAATTCATCCATATCCTGGCTATACGTGCGTTTAGTGCCTCGTAACGAGGGATCCTCGACGTCCTGCGCCGCATACCGACTGGGGCGTTTTTCTCTGGGACGATTCTCCCTCTCGCGTTGAACCTCAGCGCGGCGGTCGGCTTCTTCGCGGACGCGTCGTTCTTTCGCTAGACGAGCTTGCTCGCGGCAGGCTTGGCACTTCTTGTGGAGGACGTCCTCATCATACCGACTTGGCTTGCATTTATATGGATACATCTCGAAGCACTTGAAGCATCGGCTTTGGCGTGTCTCAGCTGTTTCGACATGACCGCATGCTGAACAGGTTAGTTGGGTTGCCCTAGCAGGTTTGGAGGATACGCACGGTAGCTGTAGTATACTTTGATGCACTCGACAGAGTCTGCCATGTTGAGTTATTTTAGAAGGTTAGCAAGAATAGTAGAACGGTCCCAAGTTAGCAAGATACGAGACGTTTTGCAGAGTACAGTCCCGCGAGAGCTTTGTCGGCGTTCCTTGGGTCCGCATGCAGAGACAATTTCAACAGTCTTTGTCTTGCAACGCCTCGAGAACACGCCTCAAGCACAATGGAAACTTCGCTCGGCCACGCATGAAAGACTCCTTGACTCTTTCCCGACACATTTATTGACAAAGCTGCTAGCTTTATGTATCGTCTGAGGAAGCTCATGTTGCAATCTGTTGTTGTTCACGAATGATGTCGAGTAGTTAGTCTAGCACAGGAGGAAGTGATCGGAACGACTTTGGCAGGCTTCGAGTGTTTCCTGCGCTATGATCAGTCCTGCCACACTGTAGCCACAATATGACGGAAGATCTGCAAACAACCTGGAAGGGTCCAAAGAAAATGTTTACTCGTACAGCCGCTGCCAGTGCATGCGAAGGCTGCGACTATTCGCAGTACCTGGAGACTCCATATTGTTCAATCTACGAAGCTACTACGCGTACGAAACTGTACCCTGAGTTTGCCTCACTTGTAGCATGACCTTGTGAACACAACACAGCACTTGTTGCGACACCGGTCGCCCGACTCTTGTTCATACCATGAACGACAACCCCCCTCCTGTCGGCCCTAAGCCACGCTCTGCCATTCCTCCATACATCCTCAACGGGGGCTCACCTCTGGGTCACACTCCCCAAAAGTCTCGGGCAGAAGAGAGAGAAACTTTACATTCACAAATCCAGAGCTCTTACCACGGCAGGAAGACAGTCGACCTGGGCGACACAGGAAACACGCCCAATACACAACAAGGCACGTCGTGGAACGGTCTATCTGACGGCGATGCCGACAAGTCCTCCGAGCCCACCAATCTCAACGTGTCAGCCCGCGACGGCCGGGACGAAGCTGGTCCTCCCACACCCCCGACCACTGCATCCCGCCCTGCATCCCCCTACACGCTGAACCCACCCATTGACTTTGACGGCCTTAGCTGGCCCAGCGTTGGCACACGCGAACGTCTCGACCAGACACCCGAACAAGCACAAGAGCGTCTCGACAAGCTCGCCGGTGCCGTGAAAACAATCTTCGAATGTATCGGCGAGGACCCGGCCCGCGAAGGTCTTCGGGGCACACCCGAGCGTTACGCGAAGGCGTTGATGTACTTCACGAAAGGCTATGAAGAGAACGTCCGCGACTTGGTAAACGGAGCGGTCTTCCACGAGGACCACGACGAACTCGTCATCGTCAAAGATATTGAGGTCTTTTCTTTATGTGAACACCACATGGTGCCGTTCATTGGCAAGATGCACATAGGCTACATCCCCAACCGGAGGGTGTTGGGATTGAGCAAGCTAGCAAGGCTGGCCGAGATGTTCAGCCGAAGACTACAAGTGCAGGAGCGGTTGACGAAGCAAGTTGCACTAGCGATAGCAGAAGTGCTGAAGCCGCAGGGTGTGGCCGTGGTGATGGAAAGCAGCCACCTGTGCATGGTCATGCGCGGCGTGAGTAAAACACAGAGCAGCACAACAACAAGCTGTATGCTGGGTGCCATGCGGAGCAGCGCGAAGACGAGGGAGGAGTTTCTGAGTTTGCTGAACAGAGGGAAATAGTAGGCAGAGAAATCCGAATACTAGCTACTAGTCGAGATCTAGGAGTCGTAAAGCAACGGAAAAAGGGGGCGTTTTGGATTTACACCTGTGTCGCTATGGATGGGCAGTCGGGAAAGGTGGGATAAATCTGTTTTTTGCAATAGCTGTTTCTTTTTTTTTCTTTCTCGAGATACCCAGATCAACAGGATAAGATGCCAATGGCGGGCCCCCTTCAACAGCTTAGCCAAAAAAAAAAAAGTCGTGCTCATGTAAGAGTCTTACCTTTATGCGGTGCCCACGTGATTACAACCTCGTCACCTGCAGAAGGTAGAGTATCTGGAATACCAGCGGGTGCAGTAGTGCCCTCAGCACCTGCACAAGTATCGCCGATTCCCAGAACCAGAGGAAATCGTTCTTTTTGAGATGGAGGTAAACGCGCGTGGTAACCCGGCGTTATTATGAACCCCCACCTATATCTTTGGGTATGATAGTAAACCTAGTGTCGGAAATTACTTGGCTTGTAGGCATCCATTTTACCCCGCCATGCAGGTGACGTGACAGGCAGCCACAGGTGTCCCATGCCTATTCGCTCCACCAGTGTGGACAAACCCGTTTATGATAGTCATATATTTACACGCACAAAAAAGTGCTCGAAATGACAGTTTAAACACGTCACAAAATCCATACAAACATCGAGTTAAACAGTCGACTGGCTCATCTAAATCGGTCTTGCTGGCGCAATGGTAGCGCGCCAGACTTCTACTGCGGTTGTATACCTAAACCAACTTACGTGAACATCTGGAGGCTGTGGGTTCGAGTCCCACGCAGGATGCATTCTTCTTTTTTTTGTTCGTTATAATAAGATCTATCTTTTCCAGAGCGGTGGTCGGTCGGCTTTGTGTTTTTCTTTTTTGGTCTGTTGGGATTGTGCGTGAGAGTGGTCTTTGTTTGTGGTAGAGATGGTGAAGGGAGTGTCTTTAGTGATGTACTGAGTAGGTATATAGATGGTGGGTTCTTCAGGTGAGCTAGCTGTTTTTTGATATTGTCTTCGATGGTGTCGGTTTCGGTTAGGGGGACTTAGTAGGTGTTTTGCCGACTCTAGATATGTGTATATAGTGTAGATGGCAAATTCGCTGGCCCACTACGGTGGTTCAAGAGATTTTGGTCATGCGCTAATCTATCGTCGCTATCTCTATATCCATGGTGTTTTCATTTCTTGTGCGAAGAATGATGCTGTCAGCACTGGCTCCTCACAATTGTCACACTATTTCTCGAGCACAGCAAACATGGTTTCTACTCCTTCTTTCCATTCATCTCCTTCTCCCTCCTCGCCACATCCTCCTCGATCTTCTGAACAGGCCAACTCCCCGCCATCGGCGGCAGCAGGAACGGTCTCAGATCGAACCTGTTGTCGTCGGGCGAGTACTCCTCCAGATGCAAGCTGGGCGGCAGGATCGTCTGCTTGTGTCTGTTCACATTGAAGAAGTAGTAGAACCTGCGCACTTTCTCGTAGACCTCCCTCGGACTCAATCCGCGGCCGTGTATCTGCGCGTGCGCGCTGTCGGGACTGAGGTGCGATTCTGATTCTCCGTGCGCGTCGTCGTTCTCCGGTTTCGGCTTGCCCCAGTAGTTACGGAGAGCTTCGTACATGCTCCAGGGACCCAGGCGCTGCACCTTTCGGAGGCGACCGAAAATGCTGAGTTCTTCGTAGGTCATGCCCATGTCGGCTTCGTCGGATTGCACGTAGTCCTTGGAAATGGGCTCGAGTTCGGCGGTGGGGACGGCGGAGAGGAAGGATGACAGAATAGGGAGGTCAAACGCTCGTTCAGCGTATGCGATGAAACGCTTTAGATCTGTCTTGCTGATGCCGCCGATGGGGTTGATGTCCGCGGAGCTGCAGTCGTATTTTGTCAGGTAGCCACGTAGTTGCTCATCGACGTTAGCGGAGCCGAGCACCAGAAGTCCTCCGACACCAGGCCGCCGCCGTACTGTTGGCAGAAGTTGCGCAAGGAAGTAGGCAAGGACCATGCGCAGGCGCGCTTGGATGTTTTGGAGGGCGAGGCCTTCCGCTGGGGAGCCGCCTGCCACGCATTAGTGAGGAGGTTAGTACGGACAAAGATGGACGTACCGTGTTGTTTGAAGCGAGGTGTGAATGATGTGGCGGCGGAGAAGACGCTGATTATTGCGGAGACCATAGTGTCGATATTCAGGTCGATGTGGTACGCACCAATGTTTTTGGAGAGGTCCTTCGCTCGGTCTCGCGTCTCTTTGGACGAATTCACGGTGCCCATGTATGTGGTGTGGAAGATGTGTCCGCATATTTCTTGGGGGCTTTGAGGCTTCCACTTATCGTCTTGCGCGCACAACCGTTGGCAATCCTTCAGTACTTGATTCCTTGTTGCAGAATCCGTGTCTGGTGCATGTATTGCAGCATGTACCATGCGGCACATCGAGAAGACAAGGACAGCCGTGGCGCAGGAGTCGATGCCGCCTGAAAGAGGTACGAAATACCCTACTACACCACCACATCGTCTGAGATAGTCCCACATCCACATAGCGCAGCATTCGCTGATCTGTTCTTCTGAGGGAAGTAGTTTCAGCGGTATTTCTGGGGATGGACCGCGATCTAATGGTGAAGGCCCAGTCTCTGGGATCGATAGGCGAGCATCCACGTCTATGCGCGGATACGGTTTTTGGAATTGTGCTTGCAGTCCGCGTGATGGGGCCGACCGCTGGGTCCGCACGTCTTCCAGATCGATCGTAGCAGTCACGACCTCGACATCATTCAAGCTGAATTGGGAGCCCTGGGCCACGACTTTACCATTGACAATGATCATGGCACAACCATCGTAATACAATCTATCTCCGTCACACCCTTGCTGATTAGCATAGAGATATATGCCCTTGCTCAGTCTAGTTGCTTCGGTAATGAGGTTGAGTCTAGTGTTGATCTTCCTTAGCTCGAAATGCGAACCGCTTGAGTTGGTGAAGATCTCACATCCGTCCAAGCCCATGTCGATGTGTGGTGCATGTGGCAGGAACAACTCTTCACAAGTTTCGCACCCGAACGCTGTATCTTTGGTCGACAAAATAGCGTCTCCGAAAGGGACAGTATACTGCCCAGTAATGTCTCCAACCACCGACTCGAGATAGTAGTCCTCGATGATCCTCTCCTTAAGGTATGGCGAAAAGTACCTCATCTCGCGGTAATTGCCATCATTCGCCAGGTACTTCTTCGGCCTGATCAGGAGAATCTTCTTGTTGAGGAAGATTACTCTTGCGTTGTAGCGGACGTTTCTGTGCCTAACTGGCATTCCAACATCGCAGATGATGTCTTGACAATCTGGATGTTCGAGAATTTTCGCAAGACATTCCCATGAGTGGAGGAAGGTGTCGCCTTCGAGAAAGTGGTCAAGTAGACCATACCCTGTGATCTCTAGTTCAGGACCACAGCGTAGAGTTGCCCCAGCTGCTTTGGCACGTCGAATACTTTCGATGATGCGCTCGGTATTGCCGATCCAGTCGAGTGCCCACTGGTTCAGTGAGCAGGTTGCGAGTGTGACAAGCTTGCCCATGTCGAACCAAATCGCTTGCTGATTTTGGAAATGTTTTGGGTAACGACGGTTTATCTTGACTAGCGATCACGGAGAATTGAGTGGAGGATTGAACATGAAGGAGTGTGGAACCTCGCAAGGACAAATGGAACAGTGTATTTAAATTGGAGTGTTTGCAGTGTTTTCCCCCCGGCTACTGACTTGACTCACCAGATCAAAGGTCTCTGTAGGATAGACAGCCGCGTGGTGCAAGGCTTCCGGAATTAGCACTCAACCACAGACACCAGCACTTCGGTCCAGCCGATGTACATCCGCAAGCTTGAAGCTCTAAGCAGCAGATGTCATGCATTGCACGTGATGTGATATCACGTGAGTCGGATTACCTTTCGCATGACGACGTCCCGAGGCTGTACCGACTCGAACGGTGTGCAGTGCAGTGCGGTGCAGTGCAGTGGGGTATTTTGACTATCACCTTAAGTTACTCAGTACCTAGGTACCTGGTAGGCAGGTAAGTTACCGAGTACGTACCTAGGTACAAGTAGGCCCCACTACCTGGTATGGATCAACTTGATTGTCGACATTTGTCGTTTCTCGGACAAACACAAATATCAATGCTACCACCACAAGTATATGATTGTATATAGATCTTTATGCTTACGTCTGTCCCGAGTCACTCGCTGCTATAGACTTAGATCCTTGCATTCAGCTGCCCGTCCACCTCTCGCGTCGACCATGGCTCCCCCACCTCAACCCGAACTGCCGCACCCAGCACATGTAGATCGCGATTCTGCTCTGGCTCGCAAGTTTGGAAAGGAGGTCACAAACTACTTCGGGAGTGAGTTATGATATCCTGCAGTCCGGCATCAATGCTGACGGTGTAGGCTCCCCGTTAAACCGTTTGTCCTTCCTGCGAGATGACCAGTCGTTCCTTGCTGGCGCATTCGACCACCCTACCACGAAATTCATGGTATTCAACAACCTTTCACCTCTAATAAAATCTCCTACCGAGATTCACTATGCCACATACGACGATGTTAAGAGCTTGATACCAGAAAATCCTTATGCGAAAACCGAGAAGGAGCTGATTGACGATTTTGACTCGAGAGTCGTCGTACCTCAAGTAGTCTTCTTGGGTATCGATGAAAGTGATAAAAACGGCTATTCCTTCAAGAACTACACTGGTGCTCCGCATTGGGCGCTTGACATTACGCCAAAGAAGCAGTACGAGGATGACGCTAAAAGGGTTGCAAATAACTTCCTCGAGTCTGGGTTGAAGTTCGTAGAAGGCATGCGGGCCATGAGCTTCCATGCCGATGTCGGTACGCTTGATCGCTCTAACAAAATTGGTGCAACGTCCAGATACTAACTCCTGTAGCTGCCGAGTATGCTCAAGGTCGACACTACCTAGACTGGAACTTTCGTAACACCTTCTGCGGCACCTGCGGCCATAGAACGCTTTCCGTCCATGCGGGCGCTAAACGTGTCTGTCCACCAAAGGACCAAGCGGAGGATCCTCCTGAGCGCGAAGCATGCTCGACACGCACATCACTGTCGAACCTGACGTTCCCTCGAACAGATCCTACCATAATCGTAGCCGTCCTCAGTCACGACAGCAAGCGCCTACTCCTCGGTCGCCAAAAGAGGTGGCCACCACACTGGTTCTCGACGCTAGCGGGCTTCATCGAGCCAGCAGAAAGCGTCGAGGATGCGGTCCGACGTGAAGTCTGGGAGGAGAGTGGCGTCGTGCTGTCCCGCGTACTTATCCACTCGACACAACCGTGGCCATATCCGGCAAACTTGATGATAGGTGCCATCGGGCAGGTGGCTGGTCCAGAAGACGAGGCAATCAAGCTCGACAATGACCCAGAATTGGAGATCGCAAAATGGTTCACTCTCGAAGAGATTCAAGAGGCGTTGAGAGTGGGGACAAGCGGCTTGGGTGAGGATGCCCCCGAAGGATACAAAGAGGGTGGGTTGAGATTGCCTCCCAAAACGGCTATTGCAAACCAGCTCATCACCGCGGTGGTACAAGGTGGGTTCTTAGAGGGTGTGACACCTTTGGCTACCGCAAGCAAGATGTAGACGATTTGTGACCGCTTGGTCCTTGGCTGCTTCAAGACGAGCAGCATAGATGTGTGCGTCCACAGCATCCTATCATGCTTGCACATCCGCTTTCTCACTTTCTTCATGCCATTCCTTCTTCTTGACTCCAACCACAACCAAGTTTCTTGGACTCCACTTGTACTCAAACACGGGCTCCACCCACGCTCGTTCCACACAGTCCTGCTCTGTCAAGTATAGCCATCGATCGACAGCAATGACGCTCTCAACCACACCCGCGCTAAAAGCCATCAAGCTCCATATCACCGACAAATTCTTCTTGGCGTAACCCCATTCTCGCTCGTATTGCGTGATAACGTCTTCGTTGTCCAGAAGGTCGGCGGTCTTCGATCTGACGAAGTCGGCAATACTCGGGTCGTTGTAGAGCTTCGTCAAGGCGGCATGAACATACGCGTGGAACGAAGTGAAGGCTGCTTTACGCAGCGATCCGATGATCAGAGGTCCACCACTCGCCGACTGTGTCTGGGAGTTTCCGTCGAGCGTGCCTCCAGCCACGGCGTCGAGTTCGGCCGATTGTTTCACGACGCCGCGGTCGAGTAGGATGCGCTGGAGCAGGGCGCGGTAGAAGTGCCGGCGGAAGAAGGCTTCGCTGTCTTCTTTGCCCCAGTTGGCAGGCGCTTGCACGGCCATCATGCGCGCGGTGATGTTGAGGCGGACACCGTGGTCGCCGCTAGGGAGAGGAAAGGTCTCGAGCGTTCTGGACATGGGAAAGCCGTGGGGATCGTAGGCTGAGCCCGTGGCTTCGAGACGTGGATGATTAGGTCGGAGTTGCGGGTGCTTGTATGTGGTGGGGCCGAGACGTTCGGTCAATAGGTTGTAGCAACATCCTATCATGGCGACGGCGGTGACGGAGTGGTTGGTGGAAAGAGAGCCAATGCCGTGGTGGGAGAGGTTGCCGCAGGAATGGAGGGAGATGACAAGGGATTTCGGGCGGAACTGTGGTGGGATTGAGGACTCTGTATAAAGGTTTTCGTGGCTATCCTCGGACGGGTACAGTATGCTTTCAAGATGGCCATCTTTTATATCGTGCTCGACATATGTCATTGAGCCTTTATGGATGGATGTTGTAGCAATATCGTTTTCGTGGGCTGCGAGAATAACTTCAGGCATGGGAGTTGTAGGTGGTAGAGTAAGCGTGTTGGCATCGTCCGGGGGTGTGAGGGCTCCGTTCCCTGCTGCAAGTTGTTTCTTCCATTCCTTCTTGTTTCGTATGATCTTCTCCTTCTTGGCCAGTTTTGCATGCACGTCCATGCCTCGTGCCCCCTCAACGTTATGATGCTTCCGTTCGATGGCTATGACATGCTTGTCATACGGTGGTGATGCAAGAGTCCGTCCGAGATAATTCTGCCCGGAGCCAAAATCGACAACGGCAATAGGCTCTCCAAGACTTTCCGCTATATCGGTAGACAGCCTGTCAACATACGCAGCGAAGTTAGTCACTTCGTGGATTTTCTTTGGCTTCATGCCTACAGCAATATGCCTTGGCAGGGTATCAACCACGTCCGACGAAGTAGAATATTGGCGAAGAAGACAATGTTTGCGAACGTCGTTTATATACTCGAGAAGACTTTTTGGCGGGAATGGCGCCTCTCGCCATTTGTCCGAGTCTTTGTCAACCCCGTGCTGGAAGGAGGCCAAATCCTCGCGAAGGAAAAGTTGCAGAACATCATGGATGTCAACATGATCGAACCACTTGCGCCACTCTTCAGGTAGAACGGTAGTGTACAAGTCGGGCTCGCGTGTCAAGAAGTCGAGGATATGGACTCCCCCACACAGGTTACGAAATATGTCGCAGCTTGTGGTGAAAGAAAGCAAGGATTGCACGTATGCATCATCCGAAGCCCACCTTGAGTCCGTGGGTAAGGACTTGACAAGAGGGACAACCATGGTGGGCTATATTCAGGGATCAATCCTTTTTAAGATCACATGCATGGTAATTTGGTCTCATGTAAAATTGTGTCTCTACCAAGGGAGCACGACATGCACTTGGTGTCGACCAAGGATGATGACCTGTCCGTGGCAGACCACGATGTCGAGTTTGCTCTTCCAGTGGCGCGTCAATCCTAACGATGGACGTACTGCATTGTTTGTAGTTGTTCCTAAATTATCCAGCAGCCCAGGATGGTCACGAAAAAAGGTAAGTGCGGCACATACTTAATGTTCGCCCGTATTCCCGCTGCTTGGGAAACCGAAACTGTTCGTTATTCTCCTACTATTTGCACCAACAACTCTCTGAATGTTGCTCCGTTAGTAGCAGGTCACCATCGCAAACGCGTGCACTATGTCCGCCTGGTCTCTTCTACGAATATCGGGAGGCTTTCGACCCT
>Ga0210040_10005385_pt1 | contig 16322 bp, 14 predicted proteins | sample CryGeyCG12114_NA_FD_185462 | JGI IMG/M metagenome (GOLD analysis project Ga0210040, IMG submission 185462) | Groundwater microbial communities from aquifer - Crystal Geyser CG19_WC_8/21/14_NA (SPAdes) (version 2) | ecosystem: Environmental > Aquatic > Deep subsurface > Groundwater | place: USA... | reverse complement strand
GACGGCCGAGCGCGCCGCGGCGAGGGCGTCGCCGAGCGCGTCGACGGCGACCGCCCCGCCTGCGTCGTCGTCCGCCGCCCGCTCCACCGCCACACCCAGGACGCTAGGGCCGACCACCGACAACGGTTCGAACACGCGTTCGACGCCGAGGGCAGGAGGGGCGTCTGGCTCCCACGGGCCCACCCGGACCCCGCTGGGTACGGTCCCCGCCATGCCCGCCCCGGACGTCGACGACGTCGACCGCGCCATCGTCGCCGCGCTCGTGGCGGACGGCCGCACCAGCTACACCGACCTCGGCAAGCAGGTGGGGATCCCGACGTCGACGGTGCACCAGCGCGTGCGCCGCCTCGAGCAGCGGGGCGTCCTGAAGAGCTACACGGCCGTCGTGGACCACGAGGCGCTCGGGCTGCCGCTGTCGGCGATCGTCTCGGTGACGCCCTTCGACCCCGCGGCGCCGGACGACGTCCCGGAGCGGCTCGCCACCGTCGCCGAGGTGGAGTCCTGCTGGTCCGTCGCCGGGGAGGAGTCCTACGTCCTGCTCGTCCGCACCGAGACGCCGGGGCGGCTCGAGGAGGTCCTCGCCGAGATCCGCACGGCCGGCTCGGTCGCCACCCGCACCACCGTCATCCTCTCCACCCCCTTCGAGGGGCGCCGCCGCACGCCCTGAGGACGCGGCGCCCGTGCGTCCCGCGGCGCTCGGAGAGCGAGGACACCGACCCACGGTCGCGCGCAGGACGACGGTCCCTGCTCCTGGCTCGCCGACGTGCCCGCCGCCGCGCACGTCGACGTCCCGGGCGCAGCCGAGGACGGGGCCGGGACGCGCGTCGAGGTGGGCGCGGGGAGCTCGCCCGTCGCCTACGGCGCAGCCCGCACCGGTGACCTCCTGGTCGGCGTGCGGGTGGCGGGGGCGCCTCCCGAGCGGGCGACCGGGCAGGTGGGGGCCCTGCTGGAGGCCGTCGTCGCCGAGCTGCGCGAGACCGACCCCGGTGGCGCCGCCGGGTGAGCCCGGGCGGCCCCCGGCCCCGCGGCCCGCGGCTACGGTCGCGCGCATGACCTTCTCGATCGTGGGGCGCAGCCCCGACGGCTCGGCGCTCGGCGTGGCCGTCGCCAGCAAGTTCCTCGCCGTGGGCGGCTTCGTGCCCGCTCTGGAGGTGGGCGTCGGGGCGCTGGCCACGCAGGCGGCCGTCAACCTCGCGCTCAAGGCCGAGGGGCTGGCGCTGATGCGCGCCGGGGCCTCGGCGGAGGAGGCCCTGGACCGCTTCCTCGCGGCGGACGCCGGGCGCGCGGAGCGCCAGGCCGGCGCCGTCGACGCGGACGGGCGCGCGGCCACCCGGACGGGGGAGGACTGCCACGCCTGGGCCGGGGGCACGACCGGCGAGGGGCCCGAGGGGTCCTTCGCCGCGCAGGGCAACATCCTCGCCGGGCCGGAGGTGGTCGAGGCCATGGCCGACGCCTGGCGGGCCTCCTCGGGCCAGCCCTCGCTCGCCCGGCGGCTGCTCGCCGCGCTCGAGGCCGGTGACGCCGCGGGTGGTGACCGCCGGGGCCGGCAGTCGGCCGCCCTCGTCGTGGTGGCCCCCGGGGGCGGCTACGGCGGCTCCGACGTGGTCGTCGACCTGCGCAGCGACGACGACCCCGCCCCCGTGCCGCACCTGGCGCGGATGCTGGACGAGCACGAGCTGCTCTTCGGCCGCACGGCCCCCGAGGACCTGCTCGCGTGGGACGACGCACTGCGCTCGGAGGTGCGGGACCTGCTCGACGCGGCCGGCGCGGCGGACGGCGACCTCGAGGGGGACCTCGCGCGGTGGGCGGGGGCGCAGAACCTCGAGGAGCGCGTGCGACCGGACGGCCTCGACCGTCTCGACCCCGTGGTCCTCGCGCAGCTGCGACAGCACGGTTCGCGCTGATCTTCCCGAGACCCGTGCTCGAGCCGGGACGGACGAGCGCGTGGCGCCTTGTCCGACGAAGGATCTCCCGCCTAGGCTCCCGGGCATGAGCGCACCTACCGTCGACCGCCCGGCGACCGCGGTCCCGGCCTCCGGCGTCGCCCAGCCGGTGACCGCCGCCACCGCCCACGAGCACGTCGCGGCGCACATGCTCGACGACGGTCTCGGCCTCGTCCTGGACCTCGCGGCCTCCCGCGGGTCCCGCCTCGTCGACGCCCGCGACGGCACCTCCTACCTCGATCTGTTCACGTTCTTCGCCTCCTCGGCCCTGGGCATGAACCACCCGGACGTCGCCGAGGACGAGGAGTTCCGCGAGGAGCTGCTGCGGTCGGCGCTGTCCAAGCCGAGCAACTCCGACATCGTCACGGTCGAGCGCGCGCGCTTCGTCGACGTCTTCGCCCGCGTCCTCGGGGTCCCCGAGCTGCCGCACCTGTTCTTCGTCGAGGGCGGCGGCCTCGCCGTCGAGAACGCGCTCAAGACGGCCTTCGACTGGAAGAGCCGCTGGAACGAGAGCCACGGCCTGGACCCGGCGCTCGGCACGAAGGTGCTGCACCTGCGCCAGGCCTTCCACGGCCGCACCGGCTACACGATGTCGCTCACCAACACCGACCCGAACAAGGTCGCGCGCTTCCCGCGGTTCGACTGGCCGCGCATCGACAACCCGCACCCCGTCGAGGGGGAGGACCGGGCCGTCCTGCGCGCCCGCGAGGACGCCGCGCTGGCGCAGGCCCGCGCCGCCTTCGAGGCCGCCCCCCACGACATCGCCTGCGCGGTCGTCGAGCCGATCCAGGGCGAGGGCGGGGACAACCACCTCACCCCGCGCTTCCTCCAGGGGCTGCAGGCGCTGTGCCACGAGTTCGACGCCCTCTTCGTCTGCGACGAGGTGCAGACGGGGTGCGGCCTGACCGGCACGGCCTGGGCGCACACCCAGCTCGGCCTCGAGCCCGACGTCGTCGCCTTCGGCAAGAAGACCCAGGTCTGCGGGATCATGGCCGGTCGCCGCGTGGACCTGGTGCCCGACAACGTCTTCCGGGTCTCCAGCCGGATCAACTCCACCTGGGGCGGCGGGCTGGTCGACATGGTGCGCGCGCGGCGGATCCTCGAGGTGTGCGAGCGCGACGACCTCTTCCCGCGCGCCGCCCGCGCGGGGGAGCACCTGCGCGCCGGCCTGCGCGACATCGCCTCCCGCCACCCCGAGGTCACCGACGTGCGCGGGCGCGGGCTGATGTGCGCCTTCGACCTGCCCGACGGCGAGCGCCGCGGCGCCCTGCTCGCCCACCTGGAGACCCGCGAGCACGTGCTCGCGCTCGGGTGCGGGTCGCGCAGCATCCGCTTCCGCCCGGCTCTCACCGTGCGCGAGGACGAGCTGGACGAGGCCCTCGCCGCGGTCGAGCGCTCCCTGTCCGCGCTGGCGGGGGCGCAGGGCGGGGACACGGCGACGGCCGGCGCTGCCGCGGGCGCGTCGGTCGGCACCCCGGCGGCCGGGGGCCCGTCGTCGCCGGCCGGCACCGGGGACCCGTCCTGACCGGCGGGAGCGGCGTCGCCACCACCGGCGTCGCCGGCACCACCGGTCTGGTCGGCACCACCGAGCTGCGGGCCCGCTTCGCCGCCGCGCTCTCCGCGCTCTACGCCACCGAGGTGCCCGCCTACGGCACCCTCGTCGAGGTCGCGGGCGAGGTGAACGCCGAGGTCCTGGCCGCCGACCCGGCCGCGGCGCAGGCGCTGGGGAGCATCGACCGCGTGACGGCTGAGCGCCACGGCGCCATCCGCGTCGGCACGGCGCGCGAGCTGGGCCAGGTCGGCCAGGTGTTCGCGGCCCTCGGCATGCACCCGGTGGGCTTCTACGACCTGCGGGAGGCGGGCCAGCCCGTGCCCGTCGTCTCCACCGCCTTCCGGCCCGTCGACGACGACGAGCTGGCGGCCAACCCCTTCCGCGTCTTCACGTCCGTGCTGGCCACGGACGACCGTCGCTTCTTCGACGCGGACCTCCAGGCGCGGCTCGAGGCGCGCCTGGAGCAGCGCGAGCTCTTCAGCCCCCTGCTGCTCGCCCTGGCCGCCCGGGCGGAGGAAGACGGCGGCCTGCTCCCGGAGGACGCCGAGGCGCTCGTCCGGCTCGCCACCGCCGCCTTCGCGCTCTCGCCCGAGCCTGTCGACGCGGCCTGGTACGCCGAGCTCGAGCGGGTCTCCGGCGTGGCCGCCGACATCGGAGGCGTCGGGTCGACCCACGTCAACCACCTGACGCCGCGGGTGCTCGACATCGACGCGCTGTACGCGCGGATGACCGAGCGCGGCGTCGAGATGATCGACGCGATCCAGGGGCCGCCGCGGAGCGCGGCGCCGGTGCTGCTCCGCCAGACCAGCTTCCGCGCCCTGGCCGAGCCGCGCCGGATGCGCGACGCCGACGGCTCGTCGCGCGACGGGTCGCTGCGCGTGCGCTTCGGCGAGGTCGAGGCCCGAGGGTGCGCCCTCACCTCGGAGGGGCGGGCGCGCTACGACCGGTGGATGGCGGCCGGCGGGGGCCCCGAGGACCGGACGGCCCTGTGGCGCAGCCTGTTCCCCGAGGACGCCGACGAGCAGGCGGCCGCCGGGCTCACGAGCGTGCGGTGGGTGCCGGTGGTGGACCGCCCGCGCGACGGGGCCCCGCCCGCTCGCGACCTCGCCCGCCTGCTCGCCGACGGGTGGGTGCGCGCCGAGCCGGTCGTGTACGAGGACTTCCTGCCCGCCTCGGCGGCGGGCATCTTCGCGTCCAACCTCGACGGCGCGGCGCCCGACCCGGACGGCGCGGGGGAGGGGGGCGCCAGCGCGGGGAGCAGCCACCGCGACGCCGGCTGGCTGTCGGAGGCCCTGGGCCGCGAGGTGCTCGAGCCGGCCGACCTCTACGCCGCCGCCAGCGCGGCGAGCGCCGCCGAGGCGGCACGCGCCCTGGACCTGCCGCCGCTGGCGCAGCCCGTCGCCTCCCCGGCGCCGCGCGGGGCCTGACAGGCTCGCCCGCCGGGTGGGGCGCGCGCCTCCCGCCCGCGACGACCCGCTCACCCCCGGCACCCGCGCCCGGCGCTCGTGCCCAGTCCCGCCCAGTCCCGCGCCTCGACCCGTGCCCGACCCCGTCCTCAGAACCGCGCCCAGCGCCCGTGCCCCGAAGGAGCTCCTCGTGACCAGCCCTCCTCCTCCCGCCCCCGGCCGCACCCCCGAGGGCGAGCCGCTCGAGGGGGCGCTGGCCGAGCCGGGGGGCGCGGCCGTCCTCGGCCTCGTCGCCGGCACCGACGAGATCCGCGAGCGGGCCCTGCTCGCCCTGCGGGCCTGCGGCGTCGACGTCGACGTCCTGCGCAGCGAGGGCGAGGCAGCGGCCGCCCGCGGGGCGGCCGTCGTCCCGGCCCGCACCCCCGTGACGGGCGAGGACCTGCTGCCCCTGCCGGCGACCAGCCCGGAGGGCGTGGAGGCGGCGGTCACCCTGGCCACCGGCGCCTTCGCCGTCTGGCGGACGACGCCGGCCCCCGTCCGCGGCGCGCTCGTCAAGCGGCTCGGCGAGCTGCTCGTGGAGCACCTCGACGACCTGGCGGCCCTCGTGACGACCGAGGTCGGCAAGACGCCGTCGGAGGCGCGCGGCGAGGTGCAGGAGATGGTCGACGTGTGCGACCTCGCCGTCGGGCTCTCCCGCCAGCTGACCGGCCGCACCATGCCGTCCGAGCGCCCCGGCCACCGCCTGATGGAGACGTGGCACCCGCTGGGCCCGGTGGCGGTCATCAGCGCCTTCAACTTCCCCGTCGCGGTGTGGGCGTGGAACAGCGCGCTGGCGCTCGTGTGCGGCGACCCGGTGGTGTGGAAGCCGTCCGAGCTCACGCCGCTGACGGCGCTGGCGTGCACCGCGCTCGCCGAGCGCGCCGCCCGGGAGTGCGGCGCGCCGGAGGGGCTGGTGCCGCTGGTCCTCGGCGGCGCCGACGTCGGGAAGCAGCTCGTGGACGACCCCCGGGTGCCGCTCGTCTCGGCCACCGGGTCGGTCCCCATGGGCCGGGACGTCGCCGCCCGCGTCGCCGGTCGGTTCGGCCGCACGCTGCTCGAGCTCGGCGGCAACAACGCCGCGGTCGTCGCGCCCTCGGCCGACCTGGACCTCGCGGTGCGCGGGATCGTCTTCGCGGCCGCCGGGACGGCGGGGCAGCGCTGCACCACCCTGCGGCGCCTGGTCGTGCACTCCTCGGTCGTCGACGAGCTGCTCGGCCGGCTGGTCGAGGTCTACGGCCGGCTGCCCGTCGGCGACCCCACCGCGCCGGGCGCGCTGGTCGGGCCGCTCGTGCTGCCGCGGGCGCACGAGGCGATGGAGCGGGCGCTGGAGGCGGCTCGCGCCGACGGCGGTGAGGTCCTCGTCGGCGGCGAGCGGGTCCTCGCCAAGGAGGCGCCGGCGGCGCGCTACGTGCGTCCGGCGATCGTCCGGATGCCCCGCCAGAGCGACGTGGTCCGCGCCGAGACCTTCGCGCCGGTCCTCTACGTGCTCACCTACGACGACCTCGACGAGGCGATCGCCCTGCACAACGACGTCCCGCAGGGCCTCTCGAGCGCGATCTTCACCCTCGACGCCCGCGAGGCGGAGCGCTTCCTCGCGGCCGACGGCTCCGACTGCGGCATCGTCAACGTCAACATCGGCACCTCCGGCGCGGAGATCGGCGGCGCCTTCGGCGGGGAGAAGGAGACCGGCGGCGGACGCGAGTCCGGCTCGGACTCCTGGCGCGCGTACATGCGCCGCGCCACGAACACGGTGAACTACAGCCGCGAGCTGCCCCTGGCCCAGGGCGTCGACTTCGGCTGACCCGCTGCGCCGGGCGCACCGGCGCCGCCGTCGCGCCGACCGGCGAGACGCCCGTCCCGGATCCTGGGACGGGCGTCTCGTCGGTTGACGACGCCGGGCCCGCGGAGCACTGTTGTCCCCATGTCGAGCCAGCAGGGCCTCCTCGTAGTTCCCGGGCGTGCGTGAGCCCCTCGCCCTGACGGCTCCGCACGCGACCCCTCGAACCGCCCGCGCCCAGCGCCGGCCGAGGGGTCTCGTCATGTCCGGGCCCTGAGCGCCGGGTCCGGCAGCACCCGCACCACCCGCACCACCGGCACGACGCAGCACCCGCACCACCGGGCCCGCAGGGCCCAGCGGACCCCTCGGGCCCGTCGACACCACTCGCGTGGAGGACAGCCATGGCCAGCGCCGACCAGCGCACCGCCCCTCGTCCGGGCCCCCGCCCGGCACCCCCGGCGCACTCCCAGGTGACGGTCGGGCAGGCGCGCACCGCGGCGCCGGCGCAGACCGAGGAGCCGGGCGAGGCGATGACGGGGGCTCAGAGCCTCGTCCGGTCGCTGGAGGCCGCCGAGGTCGAGGTGGTCTTCGGCATCCCCGGCGGCGCCATCCTCCCGGCGTACGACCCCCTGCTGGACAGCCCGACGGTGCGGCACATCCTGGTGCGCCACGAGCAGGGCGCCGGCCACGCGGCCCAGGGGTACGCCCAGGCCACCGGTCGCGTCGGCGTCTGCATGGCCACCTCGGGCCCGGGCGCGACCAACCTGGTGACCGCCATCGCCGACGCGCACATGGACTCGGTGCCCATGGTCGCCATCACCGGGCAGGTGTCGTCGGCCGCGATCGGCACCGACGCCTTCCAGGAGGCGGACATCGTCGGCATGACGATGCCGGTGACCAAGCACAACTTCCTCGTCACGGACCCCGACGACATCCCGCGGACCATCGCCGAGGCCTTCCACATCGCCGGCACCGGGCGCCCGGGGCCGGTGCTCGTGGACATCGCCAAGGACGCGCTGCAGGCGCGGACGACCTTCCACTGGCCCGCGCGCCTGGACCTGCCGGGCTACCGGCCCACCACCACGCCGCACCGGCGCCAGGTGCGCGAGGCCGCCAAGCTGCTCGCCGCCGCCGAGCGGCCGGTCCTCTACGTCGGCGGCGGGGTGCTCAAGGCGCGCGCCGCCGCCGAGCTCGCCGAGCTCGTCGAGCTGTCCGGGGCGCCGGTGGTCACCACGCTCATGGCGCGCGGGGCGCTGCCGGACAGCCACCCGAGCAACCTGGGCATGCCGGGCATGCACGGAACCGTCGCCGCCGTCACCGCGCTGCAGAAGGCCGACCTCCTCGTCGCCCTGGGGTCGCGCTTCGACGACCGGGTGACGGGCAAGCTCTCGAGCTTCGCGCCGGACGCGGCCGTCGTCCACGCCGACGTCGACCCCGCCGAGATCGGCAAGAACCGCGTCGTCGACGTGCCGATCGTGGGAGACGCCCGCGAGGTGCTGGCCGAGCTCGTGCCCGCGCTGCGCGCCGAGCACGCCGAGGGCTCCCGCGCCGACCTCACCACCTGGTGGCGCCAGCTGGACCAGCTCCGCCGCACCTACCCGCTGGGCTACGCCGAGGCCGAGGACGGCTCGCTCGCGCCCCAGCGGGTGATCGCCCGGCTCGGCGAGATCGCCGGCCCGGAGGCCATCTACGTCTCCGGCGTCGGCCAGCACCAGATGTGGGCCGCCCAGTTCATCGGCTACGAGCGCCCCGGCAGCTGGATCAACTCCGGCGGCCTCGGGACGATGGGCTTCGCCGTCCCGGCCGCGATGGGCGCCAAGGTCGGCGACCCGGACCGCGTCGTGTGGGCCGTGGACGGCGACGGCTGCTTCCAGATGACCAACCAGGAGCTCGCGACCTGCGCGCTCAACGGCATCCCCATCAAGGTCGCGGTCATCAACAACTCGAGCCTCGGCATGGTGCGCCAGTGGCAGACCCTCTTCTACGAGGGCCGCTACTCCAACACCGACCTGCACACCGGCGCGGCGGTGGAGATGGGCCGGCGCATCCCCGACTTCGTCAAGCTCGCCGACGCCTACGGGTGCGTCGGGCTGCGGTGCGAGCGCCCCGAGGACCTCGACGCGACGATCGAGGCGGCCATGGCCGTCACCGACCGCCCCGTCGTCGTGGACTTCGTCGTCCACCGCGACGCCATGGTGTGGCCGATGGTCGCCGCCGGCGTCAGCAACGACGAGATCCAGTACGTGCGCGGCATCTCACCGGAGTGGGACCGCGACGAGGAGACCAGCACCGTGGACGACGACGCGGCGACGCCGGCCGGCCCGGGCGTGGCCTTCGACGGGGACGGGCTGCACGACGAGGAGGAGCAGCGGTGACGCTCCTGCAGCCGGCCCAGCAGTCCGCCCGGCCCACCACCACCCGGCACACGCTCTCGGTGCTCGTGCAGGACGTCCCAGGCGTGCTCGCCCGCGTCGCCGGGCTCTTCTCCCGGCGCGGCTTCAACATCGTGAGCCTCGCCGTCGGGCCCACGGAGCAGGTCGGCGTCTCGCGGATGACCGTGGTCGTCGACGTCGAGTCGCTGCCGCTGGAGCAGGTGGTCAAGCAGCTCAACAAGCTCGTCAACGTGCTCAAGATCGTCGAGCTCGACCCGGGCGCGGCGGTGCAGCGCGAGCTGCTGCTCGTCAAGGTCCGGGCCGACGCCAGCACCCGCTCGCAGGTCCTCGACGTCGTCCAGCTCTTCCGCGCGCACGTCGTCGACGTCGCGCCGGAGGCCCTGACGGTCGAGACCACCGGCGAGCCCGACAAGATCGCCGCGCTGCTGCGCATGCTCGAGCCCTTCGGGGTGCGTGAGCTCGTGCAGTCCGGCCAGGTCGCACTCTCCCGCGGCTCGCGGGCGATGACCGACCGCGCCTCCGACCGGCCGCTGCGCTCCGCCTGACCCCGCGGCGCCGCCGCGGCACCCGACCGCACCACCGAACGACCGCGCACCTGACCGCTGACGCAAGGAGCTCCCCCGTGGCCGAGATGTTCTACGACGACGACGCCGACCTGTCCCTCATCCAGGGCCGCACCGTGGCCGTCCTCGGCTACGGCAGCCAGGGGCACGCGCACGCGCTGAGCCTGCGCGACTCCGGCGTCGACGTCCGCGTCGGCCTCGCCGAGGGCAGCGGCAGCCGCGCCAAGGCCGAGGCCGAGGGCCTGCGCGTGCTGACGCCGGCCGAGGCGGTCGCCGAGGCCGACTTCGTCGTCGTCCTCACCCCCGACCAGACCCAGCGCGGCCTGTACGCCGACGCCATCGCGCCGAACCTCGCCGACGGCGACGTGCTGCTCTTCGCGCACGGGTTCAACATCCGCTTCGGCTACATCGAGCCGCCGGCCAGCGCCGACGTCGTCATGGTCGCCCCCAAGGGGCCGGGCCACCTCGTGCGCCGCGAGTACGTCGACGGCCGCGGCGTGCCGGTCATCGTCGCCGTCGAGCAGGACGCCAGCGGCGAGGCGTGGCCCCTCGCGCTGTCCTACGCCAAGGCCATCGGCGGCCTGCGCGCGGGCGGGATCAGGACCACCTTCACCGAGGAGACCGAGACCGACCTCTTCGGCGAGCAGGCCGTCCTGTGCGGCGGGGCCTCCGCCCTGGTCCAGGCCGGGTTCGAGACGCTCGTCGAGGCGGGCTACCAGCCCGAGGTCGCCTACTTCGAGTGCCTGCACGAGCTCAAGCTGATCGTCGACCTCATGTACGAGGGCGGCATCGCCAAGCAGCGCTGGAGCGTCTCGGACACCGCCGAGTACGGCGACTACGTCTCCGGGCCCCGGGTCGTCGACGGCCGCGTGAAGGAGAACATGAAGGCGGTGCTGACCGACATCCAGGACGGCACCTTCGCGAAGCGCTTCATCGCCGACCAGGACGCCGGCAAGCCGGAGTTCACGCGCCTGCGCGAGCAGGGCGAGCAGCACCCCATTGAGGAGACCGGGCGCAAGCTGCGCGGCCTCATGAGCTGGGTCGCGAGCGACGACGACTACACCGAGGGCACCGCAGCGCGCTGACGCGCCGCACCTGGCGAGCCGTCGCGGCTCGCGGCCCTGACGAACGGCGTGGTCCCCCGCGGGGGACCACGCCGTTCGTCGTCCGGGGCCCGTGGGTAGGTGGCAGCCCCTCGTCGTGCACGAGCAGCACCAGGGGCTGCCACCGCTGCCGGACGGGGGAGACTGGCCCGATGGACGCCGACCCGCCTCCCTCCGCCACCACCAGCGAGATCAACCGCTTCTGGGAGACGGCGCGCGGCCGTGCCGGCCTCGGCCGCCTGTCGGTCGTCACGGGCACGAACGCGGCCACCGCCGTGCCGCCCCCCGCCTGGGCGTTCGGCGCGACGCCCGAGCAGGCCGACGAGCTGCTCGCGCTCGTCCTGGCGGGGACGAAGACGGCCACCGCCAGCGCCCGCTGGGAGTACGAGGTCGAGGGCGAGGAGCTGCCCCGGCCCGGTGACCTCTCCATCGTGCTCGACGGCGCCGGGCACCCACGGGCGCTCGTGCGCACCACCACCGTCGGCGTCGTCCCGTTCCGGGAGGTGGGGGAGGACCACGCCCGCGCCGAGGGCGAGGGCGACCTCTCGCTGGCGTACTGGCGCGACGTCCACCAGCGGTTCTTCACCGCGACGCTGCAGGAGGTGGGCCGCTCCTTCGACGACGCGATGCCCGTCGTCTGCGAGGGCCTGCAGCTCCTCTACCCGAAGCGGCGGGGCGCGCGCGAGCACTCGCCGGAGCTCGTCGACGCCTGAGCTGAGCCGGCCCCGGCTCGGCGGCGGGCCGTCGGGGGAGCCCGCCGGCGCGGCCCCCGGCGTCCGGACGCGCCGGCGCGGCCCCCTGTCGCCCGGACACGCGCCGACGCCCGGCCCGAGCAGGTGCTCGGACCGGGCGCCGGCGTCGGTGCGTCAGGGCGGCGTCAGTACTTGCGCTCCATCGGCTGGTAGCGCGTCTGGACCACGGGCTTGTAGTCCAGGCGGACGGCCTCGCGGCCGTCCTCGTCCACGGCCCGGTAGGCCATGGTGTGCCGCATGAAGTTCACGTCGTCGCGGGCGGTGTAGTCCTCGCGGAAGTGGCCGCCGCGCGACTCCTGGCGGGCCAGCGCCCCGACGACGATCACCTCGGAGAGCTCCAGCAGGAAGCCCAGCTCGACGGCCTCGAGCAGGTCGGTGTTGAACCGCTTGCCCTTGTCCTGCACCACGACCCGGCTGTAGCGCTCGCGCAGCCCGGCGAGGTCGGTCAAGCACTGCTTGAGCGTGGCCTCGGTGCGGAAGACCTGGGCGTTGGCGTCCATCGTCTCCTGCATGGCCTGGCGGATGGTGGACACGCGCTCGCCGCTCTCGCGGCCGCGGATGGTCTCCAGCGTCGTGACGACGCCGGCCTCGGCGCCCTCGGGCATGTCCACCAGGGACGTCGTCTCGGCGCCCGCGAAGTGCGCCGCCGCGAGGCCGGCGCGCTTGCCGAAGACGTTGATGTCGAGCAGGGAGTTGGTGCCCAGGCGGTTCGAGCCGTGCACCGACACGCAGGCCACCTCACCCGCGGCGTACAGGCCCCGGATGACGGTCTCGTTGTCGGAGAGGACCTCGGCCTCGACGTTGGTGGGCACGCCACCCATGGCGTAGTGCGCCGTCGGGTAGACGGGCACCGGCTCGGTGTAGGGCTCCACGCCAAGGTAGGTGCGCGCGAACTCGGTGATGTCGGGGAGCTTGGCGTCGATGTGCGCCGGCTCCAGGTGCGTGAGGTCGAGCAGCACGTAGTCCTTGTCCGGGCCGGCGCCGCGCCCCTCGCGCACCTCGTTGGCCATCGAGCGGGCGACGATGTCGCGCGGCGCGAGGTCCTTGATGGTGGGGGCGTAGCGCTCCATGAAGCGCTCGCCGTCGGCGTTGCGCAGGATGCCGCCCTCGCCGCGGGCCGCCTCCGACAGCAGGATGCCGAGGCCGGCCAGGCCCGTCGGGTGGAACTGGAAGAACTCCATGTCCTCCAGCGGGATGCCGCTGCGGTAGGCGATGCCCATGCCGTCGCCCGTGAGGGTGTGGGCGTTGGACGTCGTCTTGAAGACCTTGCCGACGCCGCCGGTCGCGAGCACGACGGCCTTCGCGCGGAAGACGTGGATCTCGCCGGTGGCCAGCTCGTACGCGACGACGCCCGCGGCCGCCTGCTCGCCGAGGTCGTTCGTGCCCATGACGAGGTCCAGGACGTAGAACTCGTTGTAGAACTCCACCTCGTGCTTGACGCACTGCTGGTAGAGCGTCTGCAGGATCATGTGGCCGGTGCGGTCGGCCGCGAAGCACGAGCGGCGCACCGCGGACTCGCCGTGGTTGCGGGTGTGGCCGCCGAAGCGCCGCTGGTCGATCGTGCCCTCGGGCGTGCGGTTGAACGGCAGGCCCATCTTCTCCAGGTCGAGCACGGCGTCGATCGCCTCGCGGCACATCACCTCGGCGGCGTCCTGGTCGACCAGGTAGTCACCGCCCTTGACGGTGTCGAAGGTGTGCCACTCCCAGTTGTCCTCCTCGACGTTCGCGAGGGCGGCGCACATGCCGCCCTGGGCGGCGCCGGTGTGGGAGCGGGTCGGGTAGAGCTTGGTGAGCACGGCCGTGCGCGAGCGCTGGCCCGACTCGATGGCGGCGCGCATGCCGGCGCCACCGGCTCCCACGATCACCACGTCGAAGATGTGCGTCTGGACCACGGGGGCTCCCTCTCGGTCGGTGCGTGCGCTGCGCGGGACTCGGCCGGGCAGGCCTTCTCTGCCGTCCGCCGAGCTGGACTCTGCAGTCCGCCGCGACGATCTCAGCTCAGCGTAAGACCTCGTCCGTCGATCGAAGTCCTGCCTCCGAGAGGACATCCCTATCGACGGGGTCGTCCGCGGCTACTGTCGCCGGTGTGCAGCTGCAGCAGCTCGCGTGCTTCGTCGCCGTGGTCGACGAGCAGCACTTCACGCGGGCCGCCCAGCGCCTGCACCTCGCGCAGCCGTCGCTGTCCGCGCAGGTCCGCTCCCTGGAGCGCGAGGTCGGCGGGCCGCTGCTGCACCGCCAGCGCGGCGCCGTGCGGCCGACCGAGGCGGGGGAGCGGCTGCTGCCCTACGCGCGCCGCATCCTCGCCGACGCCGCGGCCGCTGCCGCCGAGATGCAGCGCGTGCGCGGCCTCGAGACCGGCGTCCTGCGGGTGGGCGCGACGCCGAGCGCCGGCACGGCCCTGCTGCCGCCCGTGCTGCGCCGCTTCCACGACGCGCACCCGGGCGTGGTGCTGCACCTGTCCGAGGCCGGCTCGCGGGACCTCGTCGAGCAGCTGGCCGTGGGAGCCCTCGACCTGGCCGTCGTCGTCCTGCCGGTGGCCGCGCACGGCGGGGCGCTCGCGACGACGCCGCTGCTGCGCGACGCGCTCGGCCTCGCCAGCGCGGCGGACGGGCCCGCCCCGGTGCCCGGGCCGAGCGCCGGCCCGCAGGACCTCGCCGACGTCGGGCTCGTGCTGCCCGGCGAGGGCTACGACCTGCGGGCGACGGCGCTCGCCGCGTGCGCGGCCGCGGGGGTCGAGCCGCGGGTCGTCGCCGACGGCGGGGAGCTCGACGTCGTCGTGGCGCTCGTGCGCGCCGGGGTGGGGGCGGCGGTGCTGCCGCGGACGGTCGTGGACGGCGCCGGCGGGTCGCTGCGGTGGACGGCGCTGCGCGGGCCGTCGCTGCACCGCACCGTCGGCGTCGCGCACCGCAAGGACGTCCCGCTCGGGCGCGCCGCGGCCGAGGTGCGGCGGCTGCTCATCGAGCAGACGTCCTGACGCGGGCAGCGGCGCCCGTCCCCGAGACCTAGGGTCGGGAGGCATGACCACTGCTCTGGACCTGCACGGCACCCCGCACGTCGAGCGCTACCTGGAGACCGACGGCGAGGACGGCTACTTCTGGCGCGAGGGCACCACGATCCTGCTGCTGTTCACGACGGGCCGGAAGTCGGGTGCCCAGCGCACGCACGCGCTGATCTTCCGTCCGTACGGGGACGCCTGGACCGTCGTCGCCTCCAAGGGGGGCACCGACAGCCCGCCCGACTGGTTCCTCAACCTCCAGGCCGACCCGGACGTCCAGGTGCAGGTGCGGGGGGACCGCGTCCGCGCCCGCGCCCGCGTCGCGACCCCCGAGGAGAAGCCGGCCCTGTGGGCGTCCATGGTGGAGGCCTGGCCGGCCTACGACGACTACCAGGCCAAGACGTCGCGGGAGATCCCCGTCGTCGTGCTCGAGCCCGTCGGCGACGCGAGCTGACGACGGCGCCCGGGCGCCCGCTGCGGCGCTCGCCCGGGCCTCCTCGTCCGACCGAGGGGCGGCGCGCCCGTGCGCTGCGGCGCGCACCGACCTAGCGTCGAGCCGTGAGAGCAGTCGGAGTGCCCGAGAACGGAGGACCTGAGGTCCTCACCATGCTCGACGTGCCGGAGCAGGAGCCGGGTCCGGGAGAGGTGCGCCTCGCCGTCGCGGCGGCGGCGGTCAACCCCACCGACACCGCGCTGCGCGCCTTCCCCCAGATGGCGCCGCAGGACGTCCCGCCGCCGTGGGTGCCGGGGATGGACGCCGCGGGCGTGGTCGACGCCGTCGGCGAGGGCGCGCCCTTCGCGGTCGGGGACCGCGTCGCCGCGGTGGTCGACCCGCGGCGCGAGCGCGGCGGCGCCTACACGGAGAGCCTCGTGGTCCCGGCGGCCTCCGTGGTGCGGGTGCCCGGCGACGTGGACCTGGTGGCGGCGTCGACGCTGCCGATGAACGGGCTCACCGCCGTCCACGCGCTGCGCTCGCTCGAGCTGCCGCCCGGGGGGACGGTCGGCGTCACCGGAGCGGCGGGCACGCTGGGGGCCTACGTCGTCGCCCTCGCCGCCCGCGCCGGGTACCGCGTCGTGGCGGACGCCAAGCCCGACGACGTCGACCTCGTGCGCTCGGTCGGCGCCGACGTCGTCGTCGAGCGCGGGGACGGCTTCCCCGCCGCCGTGCGCGAGGTCGTGCCGGACGGCGTCGACGGCCTGGTGGACGCGGCCGTCACCGACGACCGGCTGCTGGCCGCCGTGCGCGACGGCGGCGTGGTCGCGACGGTGCGCGGCTACGACGGGGGCGGCCGGCCCGGCGAGCGCGGCATCCGGTTCGCGCCCGTCATGGTCGGTGAGCACCTGGAGGAGACGGACGTCCTGGAGGACCTCCTCGCCCGGGTCGCCGACGGCACGATCGTCCTGCGCGTGGCCCGGACCTTCCCCGCCGAGGAGGCCGCCGACGCCCACCGCCTGCTCGAGGGCGGCGGCGTGCGAGGGCGGGTCGTGCTCACCTTCTGAGGGGGCGGCGGAGGAGCCCTGACCGCCTCACCCGGTGGGGCTCGTCAGCGACCCGCCCTGGAAGTCGGTCTGGAAGCCCCCCGGCACCCGGTAGAGGTCGGACACGGGGTAGCCGAGGACGCCCTTCTCCCAGCCCTGGCGGGACCACTGGGTCCGGATGGGGCCCCAGATGGCGTGGGCGCCGGTGGTGGGGGTCCAGTAGATGGAGGCGCCGTCGGGGCGGCTGAAGTGGGTGTAGCGGCCGGTGCCGTCGGGGGTGGTGGTGGTCTCGGTGGTGGGGTAGCCCAGGGGGCCCTTCT